>Ga0209345_10000159_pt1 | contig 94748 bp, 82 predicted proteins | sample Cruoilmetagenom7_FD_187294 | JGI IMG/M metagenome (GOLD analysis project Ga0209345, IMG submission 187294) | Oil polluted marine microbial communities from Coal Oil Point, Santa Barbara, California, USA - Sample 7 (SPAdes) (version 2) | ecosystem: Environmental > Aquatic > Marine > Oil seeps ... | reverse complement strand
AATCAGCCAGTTGTAAATTATCTGCATTCAACTGCCAGCCTTTGCCCGATACGCCCTGATACAAATAGTCCTGTCCAAGGCGCGTCAGTGGAACATTATTTTCTTTAGCGTAATCTAACAGTGATGTGGGAGGGCTAAAGATACTCACCACAGCAGGCTTACCGGAACGCATAATGCCCGCTTTTTCACGAGCGATAACTTCAATATCATCACCTAACCAGTCAACATGATCTATATCGATACTGGTTATCACTGATACATCCGCATCAATAACATTAACTGCATCCAGTCGACCACCCAGGCCTACTTCTAACACAGCAACATCTATCTTAAATTTTTTGAAAACAACTAAAGCCGCGAGTGTACCAAATTCAAAATAGGTTAAAGCAATATCACCTCTAGCCTTATCAATAACATCAAAGGCTTCACACAGCACCGCATCCGAAACAGGCTGCTGGTCAATTCGAATACGTTCATTATATTTAAATAAATGAGGAGAGGTATAACTACCTACAGTTACACCTGATTGATGCAAAATTGACTCTATAAAAGCAACGCTAGAACCTTTACCATTGGTTCCTGCAACACTTATTACCGGGCAGAAAAAATTAGCTGAAAATTCTAGCTTTTGTAAAACAGCAGAAATACGATCGAGACCTAAATCAATCTCTTTCGGGCTGAGGCTTTCTTGCCAAATAAGCCAATCTTGAAGTTTTTTATAGCGCATATTTTATACCACAGAGGCACAGAACTATTACAAACAAAAAGCGCTCTATAGTTCTCTGTAGCGAAATTTTAAGCCGCAGGCTTGTTTTGTAACATACTTAACAAACTGGCAATTTTATCTCGCATATCACGACGATCAACGATCATATCAATCGCGCCATGCTCTAATAAAAACTCACTACGCTGAAAACCTTCTGGTAAAGTTTCACGAACAGTTTGCTCAATAACACGAGGGCCCGCAAAACCAATTAAGGCCTTTGGCTCACCAATATTAATATCACCTAGCATCGCCAAACTTGCTGATACGCCACCCATTGTTGGGTCGGTTAAAACCGAAATGAAGGGGATGCCACGTTGTGACATTTTCTGTAGTACTGCAGAAGTTTTTGACATTTGCATTAGAGAAAACAAAGACTCCTGCATACGAGCACCACCGGAAGCAGAATAACACACTAATGGTATTTCGTTTTCAAGACACACATTTGCAGCTCTAACGAATTTCTCACCCACCACAGATCCCATCGAGCCGCCCATAAACTTGAACTCAAATGCAACAGCAACTAATGGCAGTCCTTTCACCTGACCTTTAAAAGCAATCAGCACATCATTTTCATCGGTGCTCTTTTGCGCACCAAGAATACGATCTTTGTATTTTTTACTATCTTTGAACTTTAAAATATCAACCGGTTTCAAATTAATCGCTATTTCTTCACGCGACTCTTCATCAAGAAAGTTTTCTAAACGTCTTCGCGCATTCATACGCATATGATGGTGACACTTAGGACACACATCATGATTACGCTCTAACTCAGCACGATACAAAACCGCATTACAGGAAGTACATTTAGTCCATAAACCTTCTGGTACAGAACCTTTTTTGTCCGCATCATTCGCTTCAGTGCGAATACGCGAGGGCATTAATTTTTCAAACCAGTTCATATCTTTAACCTTTATTTCTTAAACATAGAGACACGGAGATACAGTTTTTTTGTTATGCCAAAAACCCTATAGTCCATTGTCTTTGTGTCAAAATCTTTATTGATCCATTGCTTCGCGCATTGACGCTAATAACTCACAAATTTGCTGAGAAAATTTTTCTGTATCATTTACATTTTCTGCAATTCGATTAACAACAGCACTACCCACAACAACAGCATCAGCAACCGCTGCTACCTGTGCTGCTGATTGTGCATCGCGAATACCAAAACCAACACCTACAGGCAATGATGTATGAGTGCGAATTTGATTCACTTTTTCAACCACCGAATCAACATCTAAATTGGCGGCACCTGTAACACCTTTTAATGATACATAATAAACAAAGCCACTAGCCTGTTCACATATAAATCCCATACGCTCATCAGTGGTAGTGGGCGCTAACAAAAAGATCATATCTATACTATTAGCTTTCAATTCTTTAATTAAGTCAGCACCTTCTTCGGGCGGCAAATCAACGAGTATTAAGCCATCAACACCCGCATCACCTGCAGCATTGGCAAACTTTTCATAGCCCATTACTTCAACAGGATTGGTATACCCCATTAGTACAATAGGTGTTTGCGTATCCTGGGTACGAAACTCTTTGACCATTGATATTACATTGGTGAGGCTAACATTATGTTTCAATGCGCGCTCACAGGCCAGCTGTATTACCGGACCTTCTGCCATAGGGTCTGAAAACGGAATACCCAGCTCCAGCACACTGGCACCCGCTTTTACCATATCGTGCATCAGCTTAACTGTAACCGATGGGTGCGGGTCACCGGCGGTTATAAAAGGCACTAACGCTGTTTTATTTGCAGCTTTTAATGCGTCAAAACATGCAGGTAAACGACTCACAGTTCAATACCCTCAATCTCAGCAATTGTATTTATATCCTTATCACCACGCCCTGAAAGGTTGATAATAATGATTTTATCTTTATCCATTGTTTTAGCCAGTTTTGCGCCATAAGACAGGGCATGACTAGACTCTAAGGCAGGAATAATACCTTCTGTAAGTGTTAATTCATGAAATGCTGCAAGTGCTTCTTTATCGGTAATTGCCACATAATTTGCACGACCGGTATCTTTTAACCAGGCATGCTCAGGGCCAACGCCGGGGTAATCAAGCCCCGCAGAGATACAATGCGTTTCAATAATCTGGCCATTTTCATCTTCCATTAAATAGGTTCGATTGCCGTGCAATACGCCGGGGTTGCCCGCGCATAAAGGCGCAGCGTGACGAGGTGTATCCACACCGTCTCCACCGCCTTCTACACCATATATTTCTACACCCTCGTCACCCAGGAAGGGATAAAACAAACCAATAGCGTTTGATCCGCCACCAACACAAGCAACCAAAGCATCTGGTAGCCGACCGGCCTGCGCCAAAATCTGGCGCTTCGCTTCACGACCAATAACCGTCTGAAAATCTCTCACCATCTCAGGATAAGGATGAGGCCCTGCAACCGTACCGATTATATAAAAGGTGTCATCAATATTAGTCACCCAGTCACGCATCGCTTCATTTAAAGCATCTTTGAGTGTTTTCGATCCCGATGTTACCGGTACCACTTTTGCACCCAGTAGTTTCATGCGATATACATTAGGTGCCTGACGCTTAACGTCTTCTTCACCCATGTACACAACACACTCCATACCAAAACGCGCTGCCACCGTTGCCGAGGCAACACCATGTTGACCCGCACCCGTTTCAGCTATGATGCGTTTTTTACCCATATACCTGGCCAACAAACCCTGACCAATCGTATTATTAATTTTATGTGCACCGGTGTGATTTAAATCTTCACGCTTTAAATAAATTTGTGCACCACCTAACTCCCTTGACCAACGCTCTGCATGATACAAAGGGCTGGGGCGACCCACATAATCAGCAAGGTCTTTATCAAATGCGGCTTGAAAATCCTTATCAGTTTTTACTTTTTCATATGCCTGGCGCAACTCTTCAATTGGCTCCATTAGTGTTTCAGCGACAAATTTACCGCCATAAACACCAAAATGCCCCCGTTCATCGGGCATAGAATAATAATCTTTAGCTGTTTTTTCTTTAATTTTGTCGTTCATCTTGTTACTCACAATCGACCCGCTTTACTTCACTCATTAAGCGCGCCATTAAATCACTGTCTTTTATACCCGGTGCAGATTCAACACCTGAGCTTAAATCGACCGCATAAGGCCTAACCATCTTTATTGCTTCCGCCACATTGTCCGGTTTTACACCACCTGCCAATATAATTTTACTTCGCAAGCCTTGCGGAATAGAAGCCCAGTCAAATGCTTCACCAGTTCCGCCTACCTGCCCTGCACCATGACTGTCCAGCAATACACTGCGTGCACTGGTGTATTGATCAAACAGGGCCTCTATATCTTCAACACCCTCAATACCTAGGGCCTTAATATACGGCTTGCCAAAAGATTCGCAAAATTCCGTCGATTCAGTACCATGAAACTGCAGCAAATCAACATTAACATCTGCAAGCACTTGCTTTACAAGCTCTTCTTCAGGATTCAAAAATAATGCTACCGAAGTGACAAAACCGGGTAAAACGCTACAAATCGCCTGTGCTTGCTTAACATCAATGTTACGTGGGCTTTTCGCACAAAACACAAATCCCAAAGCATCAACGCCTAACTGTGCAGCTTTAAGAGCATCTTCAATTCGAGTAATACCACAAATTTTAACGCGGGTTCTTGAATTCAACGGTATACAGGCCATATAAAAACCGGCATTTTAACAGAAATTAAGCACTTTTTTACGAAACATTTCCCATTATTTATGGATTTACACAGTTAATATTTTATTTACCCACCTTATAACATCAACTTATCGATCAAGCTAAGAATACCCCCGGGAGATAGCTTTATATTTTTTAAACTTTTATGTGGCTTATTATGGTTATTTTACATAAGGCATAAAAAAGCCCCTGCAAATAAATGCAGAGGCTTAAGTCTTTGTATTTTTATAGCATATGAGCTCTTGCTACGACTACGTGCAACACCCACCAATGCAAGCAAACCAGAACCTAACAACCATACAGTAGCATGCAATGGTACAGCCGTGAGCGGCTCAAGAGCAGGTATCTCCTTTGATAGCAAAAGAGTCTTTTGCTCATCGAACAACATCACAAAACAGGAAAATTAATTAATGTAAAACAACCGACACAACAAACAGATATACCAACAATTTCTTACGCAAACCTTGGCAAGTTAACAGGTGAGCAAATGCCCTCAGATTCAGGATATATAACTTTTACCAAATACAGGCCATCAGCAGGAGCGGTTGGACCCGCCTGATTACGATCTTTGCAGCGCATTAACTCAGCCATCCATGATACCGATTTCACGCCCTGCCCTATCATAATTAAGGAACCAACAATATTTCTGACCATATGATGTAAAAACGCATTAGCTTCTATATCAATATAAATATAATCACCTTCATAACTTACCTTAACCCAATGTACATTGCGCATCGCATGTTCTGCCTGACAAGCCGAAGACCTGAACGAAGTAAAATCCTGCTCGCCAATTAGAGCTTGCGCAGCTGAGTGCATAGCCTCTACGTTAAACTTGCCGTGCTTCCAGGTTACTTTTTTACTTAAAATTGCAGGCCTTGCCTGTCGATTTAAAATAATATAGCGGTACTGTCGCGCGGTAGCCGTGAATCGAGCACTAAAATCATCGGAAACAGGATTAGCCCAGAGCGAAGATACATCATCAGGTAATTGGGTATTCACACCCATTACCCAGGCTTTTTCATTACGTGGTGAATTACATTCAAAATGCACAACCTGGCCAGTAGCATGAACACCGGTATCAGTTCGTCCTGCGCAAACAACCTGCACGGGCTGATTTGCAACCTTGGACAAGGCCGCCTCTACACACTCCTGGACCGTACGAGTACCATGTTTTTGCATTTGCCAGCCCGCAAAATTACTGCCATCGTATTCTATGCCTAGCGCGATTTTCATGAATTGCTCATTTCCTGATTCCAGCTTTTAAGTCTAATAGAAATTAAATTCAAACAATAAAAAACGGCACCAGGTATTAGCCGATGCCGTTTCAATTTCTTAATGATCGACCATCTAGTCAGCCTGTTGAAGTAACTCTTCAGCCTGCTTTTGCTGGTCAGCATTACCTTCAGCTTTTACTTCTTCAAGTATGCCTCGGGCACCATCATTATCACCCATATCAATATAGGCTTTGGCCAAATCTAGTTTTGTACTGACTTCATCAACTTCTTCAGATAACTCAGAAATATCGAAATCATCATCACCAGACAGGTCATCAGAGCTATCGATATCAAAATCCATATCGCCAGCATCATCTTCAACCTGCTCACCCAGATCAATATCAGCAGAGTCACCAAGGTCAATTTCAGTTGTATCACCTAGATCAATATCACCTAAATCTAACTCATCACCATCTATTTCAATATCACCCAGACCTTCATCCAGGTCGGCACCCAAATCATCACCGAGCTCATCACCCAACTCATCGCTTAGGTCAATGCCTGACGATTCATCATCTGAATCTTCCAGGCCACTATCCAGCCCTTCAGCTAAATCAAGATCAGCATCAAGATTAATCTCTTCACTTTCTGCCTCATCTTCTGTCTCTTCAAAGCCTAAATCTGATGCATCAAAATCAAGTGAGAAATCATCGTCAATATCTAAATCAGCAGAATCATCAACGTCGCCAGCTGGCTCACTATCAGACTCCTCTAGCTCCTCCATATCACCTAGCTCACCCAGATCAAACTCCAGATTTGAACTGGTTTCGTCCATCGCGAGTGACTCATCACTGACCTCTTCAACCTCACTAGCTATATCTTCAAGATCACCAGCTAAATCCAGCTCATCATCCAAAGATCCCAGCTCTTCAGCTTCTAAAGACTCTTCGGAACCAGGTGTTTCCTCTAAATCATCCAGGCCTAAATCGAACTCTGCTGCAGAGCTATCATCACCCGCATCTAGATCAAGATCTGTTGCCTGGGGTTTATCAGGTAGTAAAGCCTCATGATCAAAATCAGACAAGGATGCGTTTTCACTAGAAAAAAGCGAATTGCCAGGGCAAAGCTCCATACCCATAGCAACAACACGATCCCAATATGACTTATCGCCAGCCTTTCTAGATTTCACATCTTCAGCAAGCTGCTCAAAACCGGAAGCATTTTTAGCTGCAAAATGCGTTTCCAGCAATTTCATTCGATAATCATCACGTTCTGGATTTTCATCGATTGCCTTATTCAATAACTCTTCTGCTTGCTGATAAATGCCGTAAGCTAAATAAACATCTGCTTCAGCAATAACATCATCAGGATCATCGTCGCCTTCCTCAGACTCATCTTTATCTAAGTTAAATACTGTGTCTTCCAGATTATCATCTGCACCCGGTAGCTCAACATGAGTATCCTCCATTCCCAGAGAATCAGCGGCAGGCTCAACCATCATTTCAGTTGTTGTATTCATATCAACAACATCTTTTATAACCGTATCATCTTCTCCAGCCGATGCTAATGAGCTTTCAGACTCACCACCAAGATCAAGAAGATCCGAAGAATCGCCCATTGCCTCAGACCATTCGTCATCTTCTTCAGCTTTATTTCCACGAATGCGCTTCAGCAATAATGCAACTAACAGTAAAACCAGGGCCAGAGCACCACCGATCATACCTAATAATGAAGGGTTGTTCATAAGGTCCGCAAAGAAGCCTTTAGATTTTTCTTTTGCAAATGCGGGTGGCTCTACAACATCAACAGGCTGAACCGTTGCTTCAGATTCTGCCATTTCATCAGCAATAATTTCGCCTTCTACCTCATCAACAAAAATAGCTTCCCCATCTGTGGTAGGTGCATCTTCTGCTTCTTCTACTAGCTCATCCATGCCTTCTTCAGGCACTTCTTCAGTCATAACTTCTTCTGCAGGCTGCTCTTCAGGCGCAGCGTCCACAAGTTCTTCTGTCGACACTTCTTCTTCGGGCATTTCCTGCACAGCAGCTTCAGCTGGTTCTGCTTCCTGTTTACTATCCTGTAAATCCTGCTGTAACTTAGCCAGTTCGCCATCATCCATTTCTATGACGCGCTGCACACGCTGCTCTAATTCTGCAAGACGTGAACGTAAATCTTCTTTTTCAAGACGCTCAGACTCAAGTTGCTCCTGAGCCATAGCCAGATCTTGTTTTAAACTACTTAACTGTGAATCAGGATCCTGGTTTGAACCCGCAGATTCACTACCGGCATCACTCGCACCGACGATTGATAAATGCCCGTCAGCATCACGTGGTTGCTCAGCCGCTGTATCATCACCAGCTTCTGCTTCCATTGAAGATGCTGGAGATGAGCTTGCTGCACCCTGGCTATATTCGCGCCAAAGAGCAGAATGCTCGCGAGCCTGTGCAACTGCTTCCTGGCGGTTTAACTGTGTAATCTCATCACGGCTTGGGGCGCGTAAAATATAACCGCGCTTAACACCGTTAACATTTTCCTGAATAAAGGCTTCTGGATTTTTTCGAACCAAAGCCAGCATCATTTGCTCAACACTCACTGAACTATCAGGGCGCATGCGGTTAGCGATGCTCCACAGAGTGTCATTCTGCTGAACTCTATACTGGTCTGGCGATGAGGTCGCCGCCGGCAATGACTGGTACTGGTAATTTACACTACGACCTGAATCCGATGAGATAACACCAGATTGGTTATTTGATGTTGCCTGGGCGCTACTTTGAACAGATTGTGCACTTTGCTGCCCAGAAGACACCGGCTGATTTTGCACCTGAGTACCAGCCGGCCCACTAAAAGAACCGCTGGTATTCGCAGGAGCGGATGAAGTACTACCACTGTTGTATACCGGAGGGTCGAGCAACAGCGTATATTCACGCAGCAAGTGTCCTTGAGGCCAGTCTATCTCTAGTAAAAAGCTTAAAAACGGTTCGCGAACTGGCGACTTGGTAAACACCTTTACGTAAGGCGTTCCGTTTTTATCTATCATCTTAAACTTGAGTTGCTGCAGCAAGAATGGGCGATCTAGGCCCGCTCGACTGAATGCTTCTCGACTAGCCAGTTTTATTATAATCTGTTCTGCATCTTCAGATGCAGCAGATAACACTTCAATTTCTGCATTAAGCTCTTGATTTAGAGCTGAATTCAGCTCTAACTCACCTAACCCTAATGAATATCCGTGAACTGGCAACAATGCAGCCATCACGGCAAGGCTCAGCGTTAATTTGCGCACAGGTAGTCCCCTCACTCAATCCTATGAATATTTATTTTTTACATCATCATTCTGAAATTTAGGCTTAAGATACACCCATTTCCAGTTAAAAGCTAAGAATAAACTTTAGCATGTAGACGTAACTATAGATTATAAATAGTCTTTTATCAAAATTTCTGCAATTTGTACGCTATTTAATGCCGCGCCTTTTCTCACATTATCTGATACTACCCACATATCTAAGCCCATTTCATGGGAAATATCCTCACGAATTCGCCCTACATAAGTCGGGTTATTTGTTGCTCCTTCCGTCACTGCGGTAGGGTACCCACCGTCTATTCGCTCATCCATTACCTCTACACCAGGCGCCTTTTCCAATAGTTCGCGACAGGCTTCAGCACTCAATTTTTTACGTGTTTCTATATGAATGGCTTCTGAGTGACCATAAAACACCGGCACGCGTACAGCAGTCGGATTTACTTTAATGCTGTCATCTTCCATTATTTTTTTGGTTTCCCAAACCATTTTCATTTCTTCTTTGGTATAACCATTTTCCAGAAACACATCAATTTGCGGTAAAACATTAAAAGCAATTTGCTTAGGGTAAACATTACATTCAACGGGCTTACCATTTAATAATCGCGCTGTTTGGCCTGCCAGTTCTGATATAGCCTCTTTACCTGTGCCCGACACCGCCTGATATGTGCATACATTTATCCGCGAGAGGCCTACTGCGTCCTGAATTGGCTTTAAAGCCACCATCATTTGAATAGTTGAGCAATTAGGGTTCGCAATAATGCCTTTATTTGTGTAATTAGCTATAGCATGCGGGTTCACTTCTGGCACGACCAATGGAATATCATCTACATAACGAAACTCAGATGTATTATCGATAACAACACAACCTGCTGCCGCTGCTTTAGGTGCAAACTCTGCAGAAATCGAACCACCCGCAGAAAACAAACCAATTTGTACTTTTGAAAAATCAAAATCGGCTAAAACTTCTATGGTTAACATTTTATCGCCAAACTCAACTTTTTTACCGGCTGAACGCTCGGATGCCAGCGCATAAACCTTACCAACAGGAAAATTTCTTTCTGCTAGTATTGAAAGCATAGTTTCACCTACCGCACCGGTTGCACCTACTACTGCCACATCGTATGTTTTGCTCATAACTTTTTCCTGATTTTATCTAGAGAAGCTTTTGAGACAAAAGCACAGAGTTTTTCTACTTGATAAACCTCTGCACTCCCACATCAAAGCTATATGTTTTGTAATTAACTATTTAAAGCCTCAACCACTGCATCACCCATCGCAGCTGTACCAACTTCTGTACATCCCTCAGACATAATATCCGGTGTACGCAAACCTTTATCTAACACTCTACCTACTGCATCATCAATACGTTGCGCAACCGCCTCATTATTTAAACTGTAACGCAACATCATAGAAATAGATAAAATTGTCGCCAATGGATTTGCGATACCTTTACCTGCAATATCAGGCGCTGAACCATGAATCGGTTCATACATACCACGACCATTCGCATCCAGAGAAGCAGAAGGCAACATACCAATTGAACCCGTTAACATTGCCGCACAATCAGATAAAACATCACCAAATAAATTACTGGTTACCATTACATCAAACTGCTTTGGCCATTTAACTAATTGCATTGCCGCGTTATCTACATACATATGAGACAACTCAACTTCCGGGTAATCTTTAGCAATACGCTCCATTACTTCACGCCACAACTCAGACACTTCAAGTACGTTTGCTTTATCAACCGAACACACTCGCTTGTCACGCTTCATAGCAATATCAAAAGCGGAGCGGCCAATACGCTCTATTTCACTTTCTTTATAACCCGCAGTGTTATACGCATAACGTTCACCATCTTTTTCAGTAATTTCACGCGGTTGACCAAAATAAATACCACCCGTTAACTCACGTACAATCATAATATCCAGGCCAGATACAATCTCAGGTTTAAGTGATGAAGCATCTGCCAGCTGTGGATATAAAATAGCCGGACGTAAATTAGAAAACAGCTCCAACTCAGAACGCAAACCTAATAAACCTTTCTCAGGACGTTTTTCACGAGGCAACGATTCATATTGAGGACCACCGACTGCACCTAATAAAATTGCCTCGGATTCTTTACATAACGCCAGAGTTGCTGCTGGTAATGGCTCACCATCCGCATCGTAACCTGCACCACCAACGGGAGCCTCATGTAGCTCTACATCAAGTGCACCATCACTTTTTAAAAACTCGATTACCTTTACCGCTTCAGCAACGATTTCTTTACCTATTCCATCACCAGGTAAAATTGCAATTTTTTGTGTCATAACTTTAACCTCTTTAGATACACAGACACCGAGGCACAGAGTAAATTAAAAAATAAAACTCTGTACCTATTACTCTCTGTGTCTATTTCTTTTAGAACAACCAGGGAGCTGACTGCTTTGTTTTTTCTTCGTAAGCTTTAATTTCATTCGCATGTTGCAAAGTCAAACCAATATCATCTAAGCCATTTATTAAACAATGTTTTCTAAAAGCATCCACCTCAAAAGGGTACTCATCGCCATCTTGTGTGATCACTTTTTGCTTTTGCAAATCGATAGTAATTTCATAACCTTTAACACTTTCAACTTTATTAAAAATCACTTCAACGAGTTCCGCATCCAACACAATCGGTAGCATGCCATTTTTAAAACTGTTGTTATAAAATATATCTGCGAAACTTGGCGCTATAACCGCACGAAAACCAAAATCTTCCAGTGCCCACACCGCATGTTCACGTGAGGAGCCACAACCAAAGTTTTCTCTGGCAATGAGAATCTGCGCTTTATCATAAGGCGTCTGATTTAAAATAAAATCAGGATTTATACGTCGTGTCGCATCATCAATATCCGGAGCTCCCGGATCCAGGTAACGCCAGTCATCAAACGCATTAGGCCCAAAACCTGAGCGCTTTATTGATTTCAAATATTGTTTTGGAATAATCGCATCCGTATCGACATTAGGTCGATCCATCGGTGCGACTATCCCTGTAACTTTGCTAAATTTCTGCATGTTATTCTCAAATTAAATTGTTACTACACAGTAGTCTTATCCAGGTTACTTACCCTATTCCTGTATATCTTTACCTATTTGCTCAATATCCTTACCTATGCCTTCCCAAGTGCTCGCACAACCGGTAATAGATAAAAAGCCAATAAACACAAAACCAACTAAAAGCCCATTAAGAATTTTTCTCATTGTTTAATTTCCTTAATTCTGGATTAAAAGTTTCTTACATCAACAAAATGACCAGCTATAGCGGCAGCAGCAGCCATTGCCGGGCTTACTAAATGCGTACGCCCCCCCGACCCCTGTCGGCCTTCAAAGTTTCGATTTGAAGTAGAGGCACAACGCTCTCCTGACTCCAGTCTGTCAGCATTCATCGCTAAACACATAGAGCAACCCGGCTCACGCCATTCAAAACCCGCATCTAAAAATACCTTATCAAGCCCGGCCTTCTCAGCTTGCTGCTTAATTAAACCTGAACCAGGGACAATCATAGCCAGCTTTACATTATCAGCCACTTTTCGGCCTTTAATAATGTCCGCTGCTTCCTGCAAGTCTTCCAGACGCGAATTTGTACAGGAGCCAATGAACACCTTATCAATATTTATTTCATTGATAGGTGTACCTGCTTCAAGTCCCATATATTCCAGTGCTTTATGCATCCCTTCTGACTTCACTTTATCCGCCTCGTTCACTGGGTCAGGCACATCCATATCTACAGAAACCACCATCTCTGGTGATGTACCCCAGGTCACCTGTGGTTTAATAGCGGCCGCATCCAAGGTGACCTCATGCTCAAATACCGCATCATCATCACTGTGCAAATCAAACCATGCCGCAACCGCCTGATCCCACATATCACCTTTTGGCGCATAGGGACGACCCTCAACATAATCAACTGTGGTTTGGTCAACCGCCACCATACCCACCCGGGCACCCGCCTCAATCGCCATATTACAAATCGTCATTCGACCATCCATAGATAAATCGCGTATTGCTGAGCCAGCAAACTCAATGGCGTAACCTGTACCACCCGCAGTACCGATTTCACCGATTACCGCCAATACAATATCTTTAGCCGTTACACCTGCCCCCAGTTTGCCTTCCACATTTATGCGCATGTTTTTCATTTTTTTCTGCAACAAGCACTGAGTGGCTAAAACATGCTCAACCTCTGAAGTGCCAATACCAAACGCCAGGGAACCAAATGCACCATGCGTTGCAGTATGAGAATCGCCACATACCAGGGTCATCCCCGGTAAGGTAGCACCCTGCTCGGGGCCAATCACATGCACAATACCCTGACGAATATCATTCATCGCAAACTGGGTAATACCAAACTCTTTAGTATTTTCACCTAAAGTTTCCACCTGTATACGTGCAACTGTATCTGCAATACCTTTAGCACGCTCCTCGGCAACTGTTGGCACATTATGGTCTGGTACGGCCAAAGCCGTATCTGTACGCCATACATTACGATTCGCTATCCGCAAACCTTCAAATGCCTGTGGAGAGGTCACCTCATGCACTAAATGACGGTCAATATATAGCAATGCAGTGCCATCATCTTCAGTACGCACCACATGGGAATCAAATAACTTTTCGTATAATGTCTTGCCGCTCATTGTTTATAATCTCCTGCTACAGCGTCTTTTAATCATTAAAAAGGGCTGAGTCTTTCAGATTTTAAATTCTAGCCTTAATCAAAATATAAAACAAATTCATCTTTTTCATATAAACTATTCCTAAAAGGAATAACGAAACACTTTAACTCTAAGACAACTACTGAAAACACAGCACCACTATGGACATACAAAACCTCTCAGCATTTATATCGGTTAGTGAACTAAGCTCTTTTTCTAAAGCTGCCGAACAACTTTTCATTACTCAACCAGCCGTGAGCAAACGCATCTCGTCACTTGAAGCGGAGCTAAATACCCGTCTATTTGATCGCATTAGTAAACAGGTGCAGCTCACGGAGGCAGGGCGCGCACTGCTTCCCAGCGCATTACGTATTTTAGCTGAACTGGAAGACAGCAAGCGAGCCATTGGTAATTTAAATGAAAAAGTCTGTGGTAAATTAAATATCGCTACCAGTCACCATATTGGCCTGCACCGGCTACCACCTGCGCTGCGTGCATTTACCAGCAAATACTCAGATGTTGATCTGGATATTCGCTTTATGGACTCAGAAGAAGCCTGTAACTGCGTACTTAAAGGCGAAGTGGAGCTGGCGATAGCCACCTTACCCGAAAAAAGCTGGCCACACCTACAAAGCCAGGTCATCTGGCACGACCCGTTAGATATTGTAATTAGCGCACAACATCCACAAGCCAATTTAGCTGAAATTAGCGTTTCCCAGCTAAGTAAAATACCTGCGATTTTACCTTCCCAAAACACCTTTACACGAGAACTTCTGGAAAATGCATTAGGCCTGAATCAACAAAACTTAAATATAGCGATGGAAACCAACTATCTGGAAACTATTAAGATGATGGTATCTATTGGGCTAGGCTGGAGCGTTTTGCCGGTTTCTATGCTTTCTAAGGACGTATCAATAATGAATGTCAGTGGCGTTGAATTTGAAAGACAACTGGGCGTGGTAAGCCATAAGCAACGAACATTATCTAATGCCGCAAAAATGCTAATGCGGGAGCTTGAAAAAAATAAAAGTTAAATTAATAATTGAGCTGTTTTTAAAAATTAGCACTTAGCAACACTGTTAACCTTGTAGGTGCTCCTTTAAATTTAATTTTCATCAAATGCCAGCAGTTTAATAATTTCAGGCATTAACGCCGGGTTACCTACTGCTATAACATGATTAGGTGAATTCACAGTGAGGCGATTACCATGCCAGTCAGTTATTAAACCACCGGCATTATTAATTATCGGCCCCAGGGCAGCATAATCATGTATTAAAGGTCCTGCTGTGATAACCGCATCCAGGTGACCTGCAGCAAGTAAACCATAATCATAAGGAGCAACACCCCACTGCGCCCAGTGGGTGGCTTTCCATAATTTATCAATATAATGATCACGACCTTCTGTGTGCCACTCAAAGCCTGCGCGAGCAATAATACACTTATCTACTGACTCGCATTTACGCGTGGTTATTTGCTTGCCATTTAATTGTGTGCCCGCACCATCAGCGCCTATCCATCGTTCACGGGATATAGCCTGATCAATTACACCTAATATAAATTCGCCCTGATAAGCCAAACCCAGTAACAATGCAAATGTAGGATGCCCAGTCATAAAATACTTGGTGCCATCAACTGGGTCTATTACCCAGACAAATTCTGCTTCAGGCTGATGCGCAGGGTATTCTTCACCCAGAATTCCATGATCCGGGTACTCTCTCATAACCATTTCACGCATTAATTCTTCAGATTCTTTATCAACCTGAGTCACCGGGCTGCTATCTTCTTTATATTCAGTAGAAACCGGCTGACGAAAATATTTTCGGTGTACCTCACCCACCGCATCGGCCACCCTATGGGCAAATGAGATGAGTTCCTGAGTTTGTTTTTGTGTTGGCATTAAGCTTAAACTTGTTTTTTAATCAATTTGAAACTTATTACAATTAGAAACAAAGGGCAACTACAACAGATACTCTACATATTCAGAGCTGATAGCCAAACTTTAAGGATGTAAATAAATACTCTACCTACAAATACATTCTAACGACCTTTTTAGAGTATAAAAATAAATACCTACCCTGCAAACACATCTAACCACCTTGTTTGAGTATAAAATTTAATACTTGCCCTACAAAGTCTATTCGTCATAAGTTACAATCCACACACTTTACATTAATAACAGAGCAAGCTATGAATATTACCGCCGACAAAGCCATTACTATTAACTACACCTTGAAAGATGCTGACGGTAAGTTAATTGACGAATCAAAAGATTCCAGTTTTGTTTATTTACATGGACACAGCAACATTATCCCTGGTCTTGAGGCCGCTTTAAACGATAAAACTAAAGGCGATACGCTTGAATTAGTACTCGAGCCAAAAGACGCATACGGTGAGTACAACTCGGAAATTACTCAAGTCATCTCACGCAGTGCATTCGGTGATGAAGCCATTGAAGTTGGCATGCAGTTTCATGCCGAAGGTGATGACGGCCACCCTGTAATGATTACCATTAGCGAAATTAACGGTGATGATATAACCATAGATGGCAACCCACCTTTAGCTGGTGTTACGTTAAATTACGCTGTTGAAGTTATGGATGTACGTGATGCGACTAAAGAAGAACTGAGTCACGGCCATATACATGCACATGGCGAAAGCTGTGGACATGATCACTAACAGATATTTCAATACGAATATTTTGATTTTTTGATCAACAATAAAACATCAGGTGTTAAATAAGAGCAACTTTAATACCTGATGTTTTTTTACTATAGATCTAATAAGAATTAATGTACCGAATGCGATTCCAGAGTTGAAAACTTAAACGCAACTAATAAAGCAACAAAAGAAACAATGGCTGCAGCATTAAAAACAACCTGCGGCGAATAAACATCCCAATACGTACCACTCAATAATGTACCCACTGCACCTCCTGCACCAAAACTAACAGCCGAATACAAGGCCTGCCCCCTACCCTGCAACCTTCCCTTAAAGTTTTTATGAAACAACTCAATAGCCACCGCATGATACAAACCAAAACTTGCAGCATGTAAACATTGAGCCAAAATAACTAATAATAAACTTTCCACATAACTACCAATTAATAGCCAGCGTACAGTAGTTAATATGAGAGCAATTATAAGTAGGGCTTTTGGCCCATATTTTGGCATCAATTTATGCATAAACATAAATAAAACAATTTCAGCGATTACCCCGAGAGCCCATAACCAACCCAGAATAGAACTACTGTAATTAAATTGCTTTAAATAAATTGAGTAAAATGTATAGTACGGGCCATGACTCATTTGCATTAAAAAACACACCAGTAAAAGCGCTATTACATGAGGTTTTTTTAACACATTTAAAATTGAACCTTGCTCTATATGATGTGGCTTTTGAGAAGCATCACTTACCAGAAAACTAAACACAACAATTAGCACATATAAAATAAAAACAGAAATTGGTACCAGCTGGTAACCAAATTCGTCAAGCAACGAGCCAATTATTACAACTGAAAATACAAAACCTAGAGAACCCCACAAACGCACCACACTATATTTATGCGTATTATCTCCTAGGTGATTCATTGTATTAGCTTCAAACTGTGGCAATGTTGCATTCCAGAAAAAACTGAATAACAACATAACAACAACTAACCACCAGAAACTGGAATTAAAAAACACGCCTAAAAAGGTAATCACTGTGCAGATGCTAGCGATACGAATTATTTTCATGCAATGACCGGTATGATCAGCAATCCAGCTCCACAAATAAGGCGCAACAATTTTCGTAGCCATGAGTATGGCCATTAACTCACCAATAGACTTTGCATCAAATCCTAAGGAATTTAAATACAGGCTCCAGTAAGGAACCACTACGCCTAGAGATGCGAAGTAAACCCAATAAAAACCAGAGAGCCTCCAGTATGGCATTTGATTATTTGTCATAGAATTTTAAAAACATATTGTCCGCGAAGGCACGCAAATGAACACAAACATTTAAATTGATATACCCATGGCGCTCATCACACAATCAATATTTGTGATTTAATTTGCATTTACTCTCGTACATTTTCGAACGAGTGTTTTTAGCTTTGACCCGCAGGTATAACCGGTGTAGCGCACTCAACGTCTCCACACTGAGCTTTAAAACGCATCATGTGATCAGCCAGTGATAATGCTAACATCGCCTCACAAATAGGTGTTGCACGGATGCCAACACAGGGGTCATGGCGACCATGAGTGACTACCTCCATCGCCTCACCATTTATATCAACACTTCTTCCAGACAAACGCATACTAGATGTGGGTTTAAACGCAGTGTGTACAACAATATTTTGCCCTGAGCTTATACCTCCCAAAATTCCCCCAGCATGGTTGCTTAAAAAACCATCGGGTGTTATTTCATCACGGAATTCTGTACCTTTGGCCTCTACACAGGAAAATCCACCGCCAATTTCTACACCTTTAGCTGCATTAATTGTCATCATTGCATAGGATACTTCAGCATCTAATCGATCAAAAATAGGCTCACCCAACCCTGGTGGCACACCTTCAGCAACCACAGAAATTCTAGCGCCTACCGAGTTACCCTCTTTGCGCAACGCATCCATATAATCTTCCATTTCCTGAACCTTGTTCACATCGGGGCAGAAGAAGGGGTTCTGACTTACCTGATTCCAGTCGTGCTGCTCTACTTCAATTGGGCCTAATTTAGATAAATAGCCTCGAATTAATATGTCATATTTATCTTTTAAAAATTTCTTGGCAATTGCACCAGCAGCTACGCGCATTGCAGTTTCTCTGGCAGATGAACGTCCGCCACCACGGTAATCACGGAAACCATACTTTTGTGTGTAGGTATAATCTGCATGACCGGGCCTGAAAGTACTTTCAATATTTCCGTAGTCTTTTGAGCGCTGATCAACATTTTCAATCAGCAAACCAATAGGTGTACCGGTGGTTTTACCCTTAAAAACACCTGACAGAATTTTTACCTGATCCGGCTCTCTACGCTGTGTTGTGTGACGCGAAGTACCTGGGCGACGGCGATCCAGATCTGCCTGCAAATCTGCCTCAGATAACTCAATTCCCGGAGGACAACCATCAACAATAGCCATTAATGCTGGGCCGTGAGACTCACCACTGGTGGTTACAGTGAATAATTTACCAAAAGTATTTCCTGACACTTTATTTCCTCGATTAGCTAATCCGCTAATATTAACATATTGACTTGCCAGCTGGTGGCAAAAACCGATATAGTAGATTCAAATAATTACAAAATTATAAAATATGTACTTTACTACACCTGACATACTGGTGGTTGAAGACGAAGAATTTAATAGGGAAATTATGGCGCTGCGCCTGCAGTCATGTAATTACAATATAAGATTTGCAGTCGACGGCCAACAAGCACTAGATAAAGTAAAAGAAAAAAAGCCTGATGTTATTTTACTCGACATTATGCTTCCTGAGATTATGGGTCTACAGGTGTTGCACACACTGCGCCAACAATATTCAATGGTTGAGCTGCCCATTATCATGGTCACCGCGATTGATGAAGACCAAAGAATCATACGCGCACTTGAACTCGGCGCTAATGATTATGTATCAAAGCCAATAAACTTCCCAATTCTCATTGCCAGATTACAAACTCAACTCAGCCTGAAACAATTATCCGCATTAAACAGTGAATTTCTCGCCACCGCTAGCCATGATTTACGTAAACCTATTGCTGTTATCCAGGATGCCTCTGCCACAAGCCGCTTAAAACTGTCAACAAACCAGCCAGTACATAATGAAGAGTTAGTACATAATCTGGAAAACATTTCACAATCTGCAAGTTTTATGGATTCTATTGTAGAGTGCATGTTAAACACACAGGCTGGAGCATTTGGGCAAATACGCCTGACAAAAATTCCACTACAGATCCAGCCACTTATATCTGAAACAATTAACCGACACCTGGACTATGCCAGCGAAAAACGCATTAACCTGGTAAGTAAAATAGAGGAACACACCCCTGCTATTGAAGTAGATCGCTCACGCATTGCCCAGGTACTCGATAACCTGGTTGATAATGCTGTGAAGTTTTGCTCTGCGAATGACACAATTACAATTAGCACCAAAACAGATGATATCTCGATAACTATTAGTATTGCAGATACAGGGCCGGGCTTAATAGATAGTGATTTTGAACAATTGTTTGTTCAAAATGCTGAACTCAGTAATAAACCTACCAACAATGAACCACATTCAGGCATGGGTTTATCTATATCTAAACAACTAATTGATTTGCACAATGGTGAGATTGGCGCCATGAATAACCATGACAAGGGCACAAGCTTCTGGATTAAACTACCAATATTCAAACTTAAGCCCGTTTAAAAAATATTTTCGATAAGAGCCATTAACGGAATTTTATTTAAGCACAAAAACTAATTGTCATTGCCGGGCTTTAACTTGATATGAAAGGTTTCTGCAATAGCATCTATAATAACAGGGCTATCCCACTCATACGCACCACGAACCTTATCAAGTATACGACCATCTACATCTACCAAAACAGTAAGCGGAATTGTATTTGCACCGAGCATGTTTTCAAGTAAAAGCCTGCGATCCAGGAAATTTTCAAATGTAACTTTTGACTGTTTAATGAAAGCATAAGCAGCATTTCCATTGTCATCTGTCGAAATGCCAATCACGTTAAACTCTTTACCATTATAACGTTTAGCAAGCCGCTCCAAAGATGCCATCTCAGCTCGACAGGGCCCACACCAGCTAGCCCAGACATTAATAATGAGTGGCTTGCCATTGAAATTTGAAAAAGCACTCGTTTCACCATTAAATCCATGCAGAGGTTCATCTCTCAGATAACCACCAATCTTTACCTCACCAGGCGTATTTGCAAATACCGCTGTAGACAACGCGGATAACAACAGTAGGTATGAAAAAAACTCCCGCATACGATGTAACCTATTCACTTTCAAGTATTGGCATAAAAAACTGTGCTGCGAACTCTATGGCTTCATCCAGCTTAAAGCTTTCTCTGCTCTCTAAATCTACATTAAGCCAGTCAGTCATAACTTCCTTTCCTTTTAAAAACACCATCTCGCCACATAAACTATTCGCACAGCAACATGTATTAGACGCCGACCCCCAATCTATACCAAAATAAACATCAACTACATCGTTTGCATTTAAAACATTAAATCCCGACTGCTTTATATATACCGCCTCGTCAGACACGTGGCATCTGGAAGAAATTTCAACCGGTTTATTAAACATAGGGCTTACTGCAAGCGCATCAAGTGCACACATGCAGTTTAATTGATGATTATTAACATGCAACTTATGCTTACGCGATTCCATGGTAAATGGGTAAGCACCCACTGGCTCACCCGTATCATCGAATACGACCAGATCTTTTTCTTTAAAAACATTGATAGCCTCATCGATATCATCCACCCGATCAGAAATTTCATTGAGATTTAAACTACGTCCAATCTCAATGTATGAAAATAATATTTCACGGTACAACTGTTTCATTGAGGGTGTAAGTGATAACTGGCTTTGTTTAAGCGGCAAAATTTTATTGAGTCGATTTACTGCATTGTCTATTTTATTTCTAACTTCAATGGAAAAATTTTTCATCAATCACCTAGCCTGTACAATCTTAATTTTAAATTCAAATATGTTTCAATTAACAGGATTTTCAACCCCTTTATCGCCATCAACCAAATGACGCATTATTTTGTGCACATGAATACTCACTCTTCTCAACCAGCGTATGGCTTCAAGATGCCTGTTTGCTTCTGCAACCAATATCTCACCTGCAGAAATTTTCGTCATAGTTTCATGGCGCAGAAATTCAGCCTTTTCATCAACATATACCAATAAACTATCAAAAACATTTAACTTATCTGCTTCAATTTCAATTGCAGCATTAATTGTTATCTCAGAGAGAAGCTGGCTGAGCCTGTTTCTTGGCTCATCTAAAACATTTAAAAATAACGCCGTTTCTGCCCTGTCTGCATCTTCATCCAGACGTTCATGTAAACGTTGCATATGATCCAGCGCATGTATTAAAGATAAAAGTTTTAAACGATGCGTTTCATTTTCGTCTTTAATATGAATATGGTCCGCAAAATCATGGGTCTTATTTAATGCCTTCTTTATATCATCCAGATCATACGCAATGCCATATTCATCTTTTCCCTCTTCACCTTTGCCCAGCAAAAAGTTAAGTATGGAGAATAATGCCTTAACTTCACGCTGCACTGACATTGTTAACGCCGTTATCGCCATGCCATTATCTTTTAATAATGATTTATCCAATGCTGATGTATATACAGATTCTTTTTCCGGAATAACTTTTTTAATGAAGCCAGAAAAACGCCCTGAAAAAGGCAACACCAATAAGACACCTATGAAATTAAACGTAGTATGAAATGCAACCAAAGCTATCTCTGCATTACTAGTTAAACTACCCGGTGCAATTGTTTCCCATACAAAAATATAGGGCGATAACAACAGCATCGCACCTACACCTGTCATCATATTATATATAACATGAGACAGGCCCGTACGGCGTGAGCTTACATTTCCACCTATAGTCGCTAATGCTGCGGTTGATGTGGTTCCAACATCCATTCCAATAACAATGGCTGCTGCCTGCTCAAAATTAATGGTGCCTGTAAACAAGGCCGTTAAAGCAACTGCAACACCCGCACTAGAAGACTGGGTAAGTACAGTGATAGCCACACCAATAAAGAATAATTTAAGTCGTCCGGTAATACTGTCATCTGGAAAAACATCCGGTGTGAGCACACCCTGCAATGAAGACATAGCTTCCTGCATTACTGATATTCCAACAAAAACCAAACCAAAGCCAGCTAATGCCAGGCCAATTTCTGCCAGCCTTTTATCTGCAAATAATTTAAGCAGTGTTCCGAGTAATATAACTGGCATCATCAATTCAGATAAATTTAATTTAAAACCTACCAGCACAACCAGCCAGCCGGTAATGGTAGTGCCAATATTGGCACCAAAAATAATACCCAATGATTCTGAAAACGATAATAAACCTGCACCAACAAAGCCAACAGCAGCGACAGTAGTTGCACTGGATGATTGTAAAACCGCTGTGGTAAGTGCACCTGTTACCGCACCTGAAGACGGGGTAAGTGTGAATTGCATAATAAGAGAACGCATATAATCACCTGCCAGAGCCTTTAAGGCATCAGTCATGATGATCATACCCAGTAGAAAAATACCCAGGCCACCCAATACTGGAAAAATAATACTTAACATTTAAATAATGCGACTTCTCTACTTATTGAAACTATTGTTACTAAACTAAGATTTTCAATTACGTTTAACGAGCAAGCGTAACAAGCTGGTTTGGCCTGAACATCACCAATGGTTGCTCGACTCCGATATTTATAATTTTAAAGGAGGCAAACAATCTTTAAACTTAAGTTGTATTTTAGCAATTCGAATTGAAGTATTAGTATCTCCAGACAGAATTCCCAATATCATGCCACACATAATTGATAAGGCATTTGAGTTTTGCATAATTTGAACGATCAGGTGTATTGGGTAACCCGTATCATGTCTGTTTACCGCATGAATTCCACAATGCACAAATGAGTTCATGGCCTTACCTGAAACGCCTTTAAATTCATTTAACATCTGAGCAGCCTGCTGAGGTGCTTTATTATTAATCTGTTTAAGCATCTCATTAAGCATAGGCATACCACTCGCCTTCTGTTCGCTTTCGTGGGTTAGTTCAACCGCTAATTTTGCAACAGCGATATCGCTCGCGGCATACAATAACCAAACCACTCTTACAATAGCTTCATATTGCAAGCGCATTAAGCCAATAGCAGATGTAAAGTTCCCCGCCTCTACCAGTAACCTTGAGCTATTAGCATATTCAAGTGAAATACTGCACACCGTACGACACACTGTGAGCCTATCTGAATCATCATAGAGCTCTGCATCCAGAAGAGGCAACAACACGCTTTCAAGCTCTGTAGATCGTCGTATTAACTGTTTAATATCCACCATACACCTTCAAACAACTGATTCAACTAACTTGTTTTTTCAACTAAAACTCAAACTCATCCAGCTGCTCTGCTGTTAATAAAAATATGCCTGAACCTCCTCGCTCAAAATCAAGCCAGTAAAATGGCACATGGGGGTAGGCTTCTTGCAGAGCATGTTGAGAGTTTCCAACCTCAACCACCAATATACCCTGATCGGTTAAATACTTTCTTGCCTGTTGCAACATGGGTATCACAAGTTCAAGTCCGTCTTCGCCCGCCGCAAGCCCCAGCTCGGGTTCATGCAAATACTCATCGGGTAAACTCGCCATATCTTCTGCATCCACATAAGGCGGATTACTGATAATAATATCGTAATGACGTTGTGGCACATTCTGAAACAAGTCTGATTGAATTACACTGACTCGGTCTTCCAGTTGGTGACGCTGAATATTCTCCTCCGCGACCTCTACGGCTTCGGGTGAAATATCCACCATATCCACATAAGCCCAGTCGAAGGCATAGGCTGATGCAATACCAATACAACCGCTGCCACAGCACAGGTCGAGTATGTTTTCTACGCACTCAGCCTCTACCCAGGGTGAAAAGTGCTTTTCTATCAGTTCAGCTATAGGTGAACGAGGTATCAGTACATTTTCATTCACAACAAACGGCAAACCCGCAAACCAGGCCTCACCCGTTAAATATGATGCTGGCACTTTTTCGTTTATACGACGACTTAACAGCGTGTAAATGGCGTGCTTTTCTTCATGCGTTAATGCACTGTCAAAATAACTTTTGGGAAAGTCATGGGGTAGGCTCAAAGCGAACAAACTCAGATAAACGACTTCATCCAGTGCACTAGCCATACCGTGTCCATAGTACAGATCAGCCTGGTTAAACTGGCTCACACCCCAGCGTATATAGTCTTTTATGGTTTTCAGCTCTTCGGGAAAGGTTTGCATTGTCATCTATTAAGCCTAGTATATGGGTAATTAAGCACGGCACAGCCACACTTCTAAAATATGAACTTTAAATATTAACCTGTGGAGAATATAATCACGAGCCCTTATTAGATAGAATTTCGGTTAAACTAGAACCAATGAGACACTTACCTTTATTTCTATTACTTAGTTTATTGCTTGGCTTCAATGCAAATGCATCTGATAGCCTGAAGTTCATAAACCCATGGATTCCTGAGGCCCCACCTGGCGCTGGTGTGATGGCTGGGTACATGGAAATACAGAACACAACCAGCAAGCCCATTGATATTGTTTCTATTACTAGCGATTCATTTAAAACGGTTGAAATGCATCAGTCTAAAGAGGTTGATGGCTTTGCTAAAATGTTGCCACAGGAAAAACTCAGCATACCCGCTAATGGTAAACTGATTTTAAAATCGGGCAGTTATCATTTGATGCTCATCAAACCGGTTAAATGGCTCAAACACGGTGACAGCATTAATCTTATGTTAAGCCTTGCAAACGATAAAAGCATATCACTAGACTTAAAAGTCAAAAAAACTAAATCTCGTGCCATGAAATGTGCCGCTGGTAAATGCGGCGGAATGTAATTCAAACTGTACCCTCAATATACGATAACTACTATGAAAGCTTCATTTACTGATTACTTAAAATCAACACCTTTTTATTTTTTACCCCACCATTTAATTTCTGCCGTGGTATTCAAAGTTGCTCGTATTAAAATTGCAGCTATAAAAAATTTCTCTTTAAAAGTTTACTTATCACTACATGAAGTAAACATGTCAGAAGCGGTGGAAGAAAACCCATACGCCTATGAAACCCTCAATGCTTTTTTTACCCGCGCATTAAAAACAGATGCACGTACAATTGATGACAGCAAAAATACAATAGTATGCCCGGTAGATGGAAAAGTAAGCCAGGCTCAAGCCATAGAAAATGGTCGTGTTTTTCAGGCCAAGGGGCAAGATTATAGTTTGCTGGAACTGGTTGGTGGCATAGATGAACTTGCAACCGATTTTACTAACAGCTCGTTTGCAACTATTTATTTATCACCCAGAGATTATCACCGTATACATATGCCAATAGATGGCAATCTTACCGATATGGTATATGTGCCTGGCCGTTTATTTAGTGTTGCACCGCATACGGTAAATACGGTACCCAGATTATTTGCTCGCAATGAACGTTTAGTATGCAGGTTTGTAACTGAACATGGCCCAATGATTATGATTTTAGTTGGCGCTGTAAACGTATCAGCAATTGATACGGTTTGGGCGGGTTCGGTTACTCCTCCGAGTAAAAACAAGGTCATTCACACGACTTATGAAAATATTGATATTAGCCTGAAAAAAGGCGCTGAAATGGGCCGCTTTAATTTAGGCTCAACCGTTATTTTATTGATGAATGATAATGTTACATTGGACGATGCGATTAAACATAATGAGTCTGTTGTGCTTGGGCAAAAACTTGCGACCTATTAATGTATAGTTAAAATCGCATTAATTTATAAAGCCATGAAGTTATGTATCTGACACATTTTCCCAGTTGCATACACGATTACGCCCTTTAGCCTTGGCGCATAAAAGGGCATGATCTGCTGCCTGAATACAATCTTCGACAGAAGCCTCAGCTCGCAAACCAGAAATACCAAATGATGCAGTAACTGACAGAGTCTCACCGCTTTTCAATGTGATCAATTCTTTTCCAAGACTGCTGCATAATCGTTCGATAATAGAACTTGCTTCGCCTAGCTCAGCATCAGGCAAACAAAAAAGAAACTCTTCGCCACCATAGCGATAAATCGAATCATATTGCCTTAATCCTGCACGACAAAAATCAGCTACAGCCTTTAACACATAGTCACCTGCCACGTGACCATACTCATCATTAACCCGTTTAAAATAATCGATATCCATCATACAAATTGAACAAGAAAGCCCCGTGCGCATCAGACGCTCTTTTTCCTGGTGCAGTTTTGAATACATGATGTGGCGGTTCCACGTGCCAGTAAGATGATCAACAACACACACCTGTGACATTAACTCATACTGAAGATTTCGCACATTCAACTTAAAATCTTTAGTCTGAGAAGTGAAATCACTATACTCCGAATCAAGAATTTCAGTATTGCTATCACTTTTAATCAATATTTTTCGAGCTAGTGCATGCATCTGCCGGTGCGCATTAACAACCAACTGAAAGGCATCTAAATTCTGCAGTGACTGCGTCTCATGACTATAGAGCCATAAACCAAATTTACAGCAGCAATGAGCATCATCACGAAGGTCATCCAGGTTAGAATGAGCATGTCCACAAATTAACGACTGGTGAACCTCACCAATCCAGGCTTCGTGGTTAACGATACCGACATCCATCGCCTGAATATCCTTGAAGATATCATGGGTATTACCGTGATCAGTTCGACTCATAGGGGGTGCACTCATAAGTCAACTATAGTACTTAAATTAGATGCTTACCAACTGAATCAATTAATATTTACTTGTTATCCGATAAAGGTACACCTTAAAAACATCACATATTACCCATTTGATATGAATAACTACCTGATTCTATTTTGGATTAACTTACCAGCTCCATATAAGCAAAAAACAATTGCTTTAAAATCCATTTTTAACTTATACCAAAGCCAATAACTTCACGAATGTGTTTAGCGTCCATTAAAATCATTAGTAAACGATCCACCCCAATTGCAACACCTGAGCACTCTGGCAAACCCGCTTCTAATGCTCCGAGCAAGCCATAATCTACAGGCATAATTTTTTGCCCGCGCTGTTTACGAAGCGAATTTTCACTTTCAAAACGAGCTGACTGCTCACTAGCATCGGTTAATTCATAAAAACCATTAGCTAACTCAAGCTCACCGTAAAATAACTCAAATCGATTTGCCTTAAGTGGGTCGATTTTATCTAATCGAGCTAATGCAGCCTGTGATGCAGGGTAATCATATAAAAACGTGAACGCATTTTTAGAAAAGCTCGGCGCAATTTTTTCTACCATTAACCAGTCCAGCCACATATCTATGTCATCACCCATACCTTGTGGTGTTTCAATATTAAACTTTCTCGCACACTGCTTTAATGAGTTTATATCTGCGTCAAACGGGTCTATTTCTAACTGTGTTAAAAATACTTCCTGATAACTTAAGCGCAGAAATTTATTTTCTTTTTCACCCATCACGCTTATTAATAACGTCTCCATTTCATCCATTAACTGGTGATGATCTAAACCTAAGCGATACCACTCCAGCATTGTAAACTCAGGGTTATGATGTCGCCCCTCTTCATCACCTCTGAACACTTTAGACAGTTGATATATATCTCCACTACCGGCCACTAACAAACGCTTCATGAAAAATTCTGGAGATGTATGTAGAAAAAATTCTTTTTGATTATATTGTGTGGAAAAACTTTCCAGTTGCGGATCGGTAATAGCTGCACTGGAAATAATGGGTGTTTCAACTTCTAATACATTTTGCTCAGCAAAAAAAGCCCGAATACTTTGTAGTATTCGGGCTCTTTCTTTTATCGCCTCTATTGAGGTAGTTGGTTGCCAGTCTTCAGACATTAACTTTTTACGCGAGAAACATACTCTCCACTACGCGTGTCAATTTTAAGCATTTCACCTTCTTCAATAAATAAAGGCACTTTAACCACTGCACCAGATTCAAGTGTTGCGGGTTTGGTTCCACCCTGCGCAGTATCACCTTTTAGGCCCGGGTCTGTTTCAGTAACCGATAACTCTACAAAATTCGGCGCAGTCACTACTAATGGTGAGCCATTCCATAAAGTCACTGTGCATAATTCCTGAGCTTTAATCCATTTACCAGAATCTATCATCGCAGAGTCTGGTGCACCTACCTGCTCATAAGTGACAGGATCCATGAAATACCAGAATTCACCGTCGTTATAAGAGAATTCCATTTCAACATCAACGACATCGGCTGCTTCTACTGACTCGCCAGATTTAAATGTACGCTCAAGCACACGGCCTGTTTTTAAATTACGCAGTTTAACGCGATTAAACGCTTGCCCCTTACCGGGTTTAACCAACTCGTTTTCAATAATTGAACATGGATCATTGTCCAATATCAGCTTAAGACCGCCACGAAATTCATTAGTACTGTATGATGCCATCTGCAAATAACCTTTATTTTGAACATTGAACCTAAAAATATAATCTGGAAAAATACATAGAGAAAGGTCAGTTAACTATTCAACAGCCCTTCTAGAATAAAATTAGTAGATTAAAATCAGCGCATATAATACTCGGAACCGTCCCCTAATGCCAAAAACTATACCTATAAAATCGGCTAAATTCACTTTAGGGCCGTCTTTAAGTTGGCAACAACAACTATCACAGGCAATTACTGAGCCTGCTCAACTACTTCAGGCACTAAATTTAACACCCGAACATTTTACTGATAATGAGGCAGCAAACCGACAATTTAGCCTAAAAGTGCCCCATGCTTACCTGAATAAGATGCAAACAGGTAACCCTCTCGACCCATTATTACTACAGGTTATGGCTCAGTCTCGGGAAATGCTGCATATTGACGGCTACAACACTGACCCGGTTGGAGACTTAAATGCTAACAAAACCCCCGGCTTACTACACAAATATGATGGCCGGGTACTACTTATTAGCACAGGGGCCTGTGCCGTACATTGTCGCTACTGTTTCAGACGCCACTACCCCTACCAGCAACAACAGGCCGGGCGGGAACAATGGTCCCAGGCAATCGCCTACATACAGGGTGATAATAGCATTAAAGAAGTTATTTTAAGTGGAGGTGACCCACTGGTACTATCCGATGATAAACTCAGTTCATTAATTACCCAGCTTGAAAACATTCCTCACTTAACACGTTTACGTATTCATACACGTTTACCTATTGTATTACCTGATCGTATTACCGATACGTTAGTAAACCGCCTCAAAAACAGCCGCTTTAATGTTTGCATGGTCGCCCATGCTAACCATGCCAATGAAATTACTCAGGCTGAGATAAAAACATTTAGTAAACTAAAACAGGCGGGAATCCACCTCTTAAACCAGGCAGTGCTACTAAATGGCATAAACCAGAGTATTGAAGACCAGGTAAACCTGTCCGAGGCATTGTTTGCTGCAGGAGCCCTTCCCTATTACCTGCATTTACTCGACCCGGTTCAGGGCGCTGCTCATTTTGATGTGAATTTGAGCCATGCATTAAGCCTGGTAACGCAAATGCAGGATAGATTACCGGGCTTTCTGGTGCCCAAATTGGTACGCGAAATCGCTGGCGAAACAAGCAAAACACCTGCTAATGAGCTATAAACTTATAAAAATGCACGAAATTAGCTTAAAAAACCACAGTATCTAACTGTTTTTATTAAAAAATATACGTAAATAGTATAGACTTAAATTTGTCGTAAGGGTCTAAGTAAAAAAATAGATATCTAAAGATAAAATAAATAACAATATGAAATTAAACGTTCCTGAACAAAACTCAGCTAATGCGGATGACTTTCCAAGTCACCCACGCAAAGTAAAAAAATGGCTAGCCAGTCTAAAACGGGCCAATATGGGTGATTTTACTCGCCAGATATATAACGGCCTGCTAATCCTCAATCGTCAGACAATGGCTCCTAAGCAACGTTTAGAAAATATGGAAATCCTACGTGAACCTACACGACATATTTTCAACCAGTTACATAAGCACTTTATTAACCGCACATTGCCATTACCTGAAAAAAGCCAGAAGATTACACACCTTAACCAGGCGCTGTTAAATGAAATGGCTATTGGCTACAAAATCCTCATATTTGAAGCTTCAAACAACCTGGTTAAATTTGATAGCAAAATAATTACGAGCGCTTGTGAAAGAGCCCTGCATTATTATTCTGAATTACTACTACGCTCAAGCCAGATTTACTCTGAACTACCCAAAGGCGTATGGTGGGATATACACCGCATTTACCATTATGCAGAAATAAAAAAAATACAGACTAAAACAGTCAAAGACCCTGAGTTATCAGTCAAAGAGATAACATCTGAAGACTATTACAAACAAATATTACTCTTTGCATTAGCCCGACCAAATGCCCTACGCCAAAGTGATGCTGAGCGTCTGTTTAAATCAATAAACGCATGGGCCAAACTCACAACAATAAGCAGTTCTCCCTCCAAAAACAAATTAAACAGATATTTTGTCAGCCGACTTGATGGCGACCTGCCACCCAATTGTGTTGCTGAAAATGATCTGAAAAATTTAAAGTATGTTCGATCCATAGAAACCGAAAAGCTGGTTGAACATCTTCAAAAAATAGATACTGAATCTAATGATATACATTCAGCCGTTTCAATTGGCGACAAAGTCTCACAGGAAACGATTCGAACATTAGTTTCTTCATGGAGCCTTTGCGCTAAACGCCGTTTTTCACGTGCTGTACGTAAAGATCATATTAGAGTATCGATTGGCTTAAACCCAATACATAAAGCCATCAATGTAGAAGTCGCACCTCCAAAGCCTAAGGCAAAAAAACCTGGCAAGATGTTTTCACTGGAATCAATTCCAGAAAATGAAACAACTAATAAAGAAGTATTTGCTCAACAAGACCCTACTTTTTTCATCACTCATCCTGAAATGAAAAACGAGAATGACCGCACGGCAGGCGCCTGGGATATGGTAGCAAAGGGTCGAGCATTAACCGAAAGCTACGCACATGAACTTCAGGACAAAGAAGATCAATTAGGTAAATTGTACAAAGAAGAACCCGATATACATTGGAAGATCACCAATGTAAGCGCCGGCGGTTATTGTCTTTTTTGGGACTCACTCTTACCCTCTCGCGCCCTGGTTGGAGAACTTATTAGCATTCGTGAAAAAGAACCCGATAACACTTACCAGTGGCGTGTTGGCGTTATTCGCTGGATGCAAAACAGTCAGCAACATGGTTTAGAAATTGGTGTTCAGATTTTGTCACCAAGAGTTGTTTCCTGCAGGGTACAAAGAGCGGAGCGCAAAAATGAAGAACCTTTTAACTGCCTGATGCTGCCTGGAATTAAACCCATTCAACAACCGTCTACATTGCTACTGCCTTCTCATGCATTTCGCCGTGGCAATATTTTGAACATGAACGTATATGAGCGTGATATGGAGATTAAACTGGGCACAATCCGTGAACATACCGGATCATTTACCCAGTTTCAGTTTGCACAAGTCAATGATGATGACACACCTGATACCGAAGATGACGGTAATAGTGGAAAACAAAGCAAGAATAACCCTGATAATTTTGACTCAATCTGGTCTTCTCTATAAATAAGGATACTTAAATTAATTTATAACACTGAAAATACCAAACATGAATGAGCTTACACAACTTAGCTAAAAGTTGTAAATAGCTTGACCTGAATTAACTTTCAGCCTCATATACATATATAAAATTAATAAAAGCACTCCGATTAATAACTGGATCACTTTGGAAAATTAAGCCGTGGATGATAAGAAAAAAATAAACATTTTCATTATTGATGACTCTTTCAATAACGAAGAGAATATCATTAAACTAATGCGTAGCTCTGGTCATGCGGCTCATACTAGCCGCGTTGAAGATGATGAAGACCTTATAGAGGCATTAAAGAAAAAAACACCTGATATTCTTCTCTACTCTATCGGCATGGAACTGATTTCATTACAGGATACAATTAAGTGTCTTGAAAAATACGCCAAAGAACCTATACCCGTTATCGCCGTAAACCGTCCGGGTCATGAGTTAGAGGTCGTTGAAGCGATGCGCTCAGGCGCAAAAGATCTGACCTCTTATGACAATCCATCTCACCTTGAAATGGTTATCTATCGTGAAGTACAGGCACATTCAAGCATTGCCAAATTATTCAAACTTGAAAAAGCGATTAAAGAAACAGAAAAACGTTGTGAAGCACTACTCGACTCTTCTCGTGATGCAATTGCCTACATCCATGAAGGCATGCACGTCTATTCCAATCAATCATACCTAAGTTTATTTGGATTTGATGAATCAGAAGATCTCGAAGGTATGCCCATTCTGGATATGGTCGGTACTGATGAAAGAGAGAGCTTTAAATCTTTTTTACGTGATAGCAGCAAATCAAACGATATAGTATCCAAAAAGTTAAAATTAAGCCTGAGCAATTCAAGTGGCACCGAGTTTAAAGGAGAAATGGAATTCTCACCCGCCAGCATAGACGGAGAACCATGCACACAAGTTATCATTAGAACCCAGGCTGATAATAAAGAATTAGAGCAAAAACTGGTACAGATGAGCAAAACTGACTCTGTAACTGGCTTATATAATCGCCAACACTTTATTGATATTCTGGAAGACTCTACCGCAAAAGCAAAAGATGGAAAAATAACAGCCGCTGCTCTACTTATACATCTGGACAATTTCAATGATATAAAACAAGGCACCGGTGTTGTAGGTGCTGACAAATTTTTAAATGAAATCTCAAGACAGTTTGAAGATAATGTCACTAACAAAGATTTGTTAGCTCACTTTGAGGGAAATACTTTTTCAATTATTGCATTTGACCAAAATGCTGAGACGATTAATCAGTATGCAAAAAAAATCAGTGATACCGCCCATAATTTTATCGCTAATATTAATAATCAATCCATAAACACCACCTGCACCATAGGCGTTAGCATGTTAGACGAAAATGCGCCTGATACCGGTGAGATTTTATTACGTGCTGAACGTGCCGTCGATGAGGCCAGCCAACAAGGCCCTAACACTATTGTTGTTTACAAACCTAAGGAAGGTGAGTTAACACAAAAAGAAATTGACGGAAAAGTTGTTGCCGACCTTAAACTAGCACTTCAAAAGAATCGGTTTGTTCTTTATTTTCAGCCGGTTATTAGCTTACATGGCGACACTGACGAACGATATGAAGTACTTGTACGAATGCTGGATAAAAATGACAATATTATCTTGCCAGCTGAGTTTTTACCCGCTGCAGACCGTACAGGTATGTCAATAGCGATAGACCGCTGGATATTACTTACAACTATTACTAAGCTAACCAAATGCTGGAAAGAAGGAAAACGAACCTTATTCTTTGTTAAACTTGCCGCAAACTCGCTTAAAGACGCTAGCTTAATGTCATGGCTAAAAGAGCAATTAAAGAAATATAACGTGCCCAAAAATAGTTTGATTTTTGAAGTCAAAGAAAGCACTGCTGTAACCAGCCTGAAATACACCGCTGAATTAGCAAAATCTCTACAGGAACTAAACTGCGGCTTTGCCCTGGATGACTTTGGTAAAGGCAGCAACCCATTTGAACTGCTAAAACATATTCCCGCAGACTACCTAAAACTTGAACGCTCATTCATGGACGAGCTTTCTAACAGCACAGAAAACCAGGAAGCAGTTAAAGCAATAACCGACAAAGCAATGGAAATGAACAAGCTCACCATTGCACAATGCGTACAAGATGCAACCAGTCTATCGGTATTATGGGGCATGGGAATAAACTTTATTCAGGGTAACTTCTTGCAGGAACCCTCACCCAACCTGGATTACGACTTTACTTCAATGGCCGGTTAACTTTTCTTTTAAGCTTTTAAACAAACCACTGAATAAGATAGTATATTACGGCAGTTACTGCCGTAATTCCAAGAATGGGTAAAATCGTACATGAAAAACAGATATCACCTATTTCTTTAGTTAGAGCACTCATAAAGACTCTCCAAATTCATTTAAATAACGCCCATATCTGGGAACAATAGGCTTAACCCTTAAAAATATACAGTGAAATTTAAATTATTCAGATAATCGGACTTATTTAACACATACCCCGTACTTAACCATTAAATGCATACTCTGAATTCAGGTAGTCAATCTCTGCCTGAGTTGATACGCGCCCCAAAATAGCATTTCGATGTGGGAAACGACCAAACCGATCAATAATGTCTCTATGATGTTTTGCAAATCGTACATTCGCACCCAAACCCGCCTGCTCAAACATCTCTACTGACTTTTGCTGGTGCTCCATCAACTCACTGTGCATTAAAGGCATATAGAAAAAACTAAGTTGGGGAGGTGGTAATTGCTTATCGAAATCTCTCTCAATACCAAATAATGCTAACTCTATAGATTGAGCCTCTGTCGCAAAGCTTTCTGGTTTGCCACGAAGCATATTTAATGGAAATTGGTCCAGCAACAAAATTAACGCAAGACAACCCTCAGCAGTTTCTTTCCATGCATCTAAATCACCATTTATTGCACGCTGCCAAAGCGCAGCATATTTTTCACCAATAAGCGCGTCAATTTCAGGCGTTGAGTTAAACCAATGCTTACTCATTGGCTCTGAATACCAAAACTGAATTATTTCATTTGCTGAAATCATAACTACTTAGCAGTTGGAATTTTTCGCGTAAACACCCAGTTATTACCTTCTGAAACATTTTTATTAAACTTATATCCATCCACATCAAATGATTTTATATCTTCAATATCAGATAGCTGATTTTGAATAATATAGCGGCTTAATAAACCGCGGGCTTTTTTAGCATAAACACCAATCATTTTATAGTCGCCATTTTTCAGTTCTTTAAATGCAGGGGTAATAATCTCTGCCTTAAGCACTTTGGGTCGTACAACTTTAAAATACTCATTAGAAGCCAGGTTAATTAGATATTTAGATTTAATCGCTTTTAACTGCGCATTCAGACCCTCTGTAACTTCATCACCCCAGAACTCATATAGGTTTTTACCCCGATCAGTGCTTAACCGCGTACCCATTTCAAGTCGATAAGCTTGCATTAAATCCAGAGGGCGTAACACCCCATATAAGCCAGATAACATACGGAAATGTTTTTGTGCAAAAGTAAAATCTTTAGCTGTAAAGCTTTCCGCATCTAAGCCAGTATAAACATCTCCCTTAAATGCCAATACGGCCTGTTTTGCATTTTTCTGAGTGAATTTTTTATTCCACGCCTCAAAACGATCGAAATTTAAATCCGCAATTTTTGTACTGACTTTCATTAACTCTGAAATATCCAGTGAAGAAAGCTCACGCATACGATGTATCAACTCAGCCGAATCATCCAGGTAATCGGGTATAGTAAATTTCTGTGTTTTAGGTGGTGTATCATAATCAAGGGTTTTCGCAGGGGAGACAACTATAAGCATATTTACTCACATGTGATTGGGTGATAACCCATTATACTCAAAATTCCAATAAAATAATGTTTATCATTTAGTGTTTCCTCTCTTTAACATAACCGCTCTTTGGATGACTTTTAGTAATTAATGAACTTTTCATATAACTTATAAACTAACAGGCATATTTCATATCAGGTTTTTAACATGGCATTATTCTCACGCTCTACCTTTTCGTTAACTTTTCTTCTGCTAGCTTTCATATCCAGTACCAGCTACACCAATGCTTCAATGGCAACCGAAATAAACATTTCCGAAAACAGCAATACAAGCAGTATTGTTTTAGCCGGTGGCTGCTTCTGGTGCATAGAGTCTGATTACGAAAAATTAGACGGGGTTATTAGTGTTGTATCTGGCTATTCTGGTGGACACGTTATAAACCCTACTTACAAGCAGGTTTCAGCCGGTAACAGTGGTCATATTGAAGTAGTAGAAGTGACGTATAACCCTGACATCATTGATCAGTCAAAAATTCTGGATTATTTTTGGCGCCATATTGACCCTACACGCAATGATGGGCAGTTTTGTGACAGTGGACCACAATATCGCCCGGCAATATTTTATAAAAATGAAATTCAAAAACAGGCCATTTTAAAATCGGCAGCCTATATAGAAAAAACAAAAACCTTTAAAGAACCATTAAAAGTCGAATTTATTCAGGCCAGTACTTTTTACCCTGCCGAAGAACACCATCAGGATTATTACAAGAAGAGTCCGTTACGTTATAAATATTATCGATATGCCTGTGGACGAGATGCCAGGGTGGATGAACTTTGGGGTAAAAACAATTAAATGCTGCTTCAGCCTTTGGCTACTGATTAAAGTTAAAAGCAGATTATCTGCTTTTAACTTTTTATAAACCATTACGAATAGCTTACTCTTTTATCTCCACCTCTATCTTATCTACCTTCTGGTAACCACGAGGTAGTTTAAAGCCGCGCTTTCCACGCTCGCCAGCATGCTCATCAACTTCACCCGGCCTCATTACCTTATGTTTTTTACCTGCAAATACAGCTAGCTTTTCACCATCCTGAATCAGGTCAATAGCGCAAACCCACTCTTCGTTACTTTTCAGTTTGGCACCAGGCACATTGATAATTTTATTACCCTTACCTTTAGCCATTTGTGGTAACTCAGATAATGCGGTAACTAACATGTGCCCCTCAGAGCTTATCGCAACTATCCAGTCATCTTCCAGGCTACGCACCTTTACAGGTGGTAAAACACGAGCACCCGGAGGTACTTTTAAGAAAGCTTTACCAGCCTTATTTCTCGACTGTAGCTCACCTAGCTCACATACAAAACCATACCCATAACTGGTCGCAAATAAATATAAATCTTTTGGATCACCCATTAACGCAGATACAAACACAGCGCCTGCAGGCGGATTAAACCTGCCCGTTAGCGGCTCACCCTGCCCCCTGGCTGATGGTAAAGTATGAGAGCCTAACGTGTAGGCCCTACCTGTACTATCCAGGAACACCGCTGGCTGGTTTGACTTGCCCTTGGCAGATGAAAGATGCGCATCTCCAGCTTTATAGTTTAATTTATCTGCATCAACTTCATGACCTTTAGCAGCACGCACCCAGCCTTTATCAGATAACACGACTGTAATTGGATCACTGGATAACAAGGCTGACTCGTCCATCGCCTGTGCAGCATCACGCGCCACTATAGGTGAGCGGCGCTTATCGCCGTAGGCTTCTGCATCGTCTAAAATTTCTTTTTTGATTAATGTTTTTAAACGACGCTCTGAGCTTAATAATTTTTCAAGCTTAGCTTTTTCTTCTGCTAACTCTTCCTGCTCTGCTCGAATTTTAACTTCTTCTAAACGAGCCAACTGACGCAGCTTGGTATCTAGCACATAGTCAGCCTGAAGATCACTTAAACCAAAACGCTGTATTAATGCAGCTTTAGGTTTTTCACTTTCACGAATAATCTGTATCACTTCATCAATATTCAAAAAGGCAATTAACAAACCTTCCAATAAATGCAAACGCTTATTAACTTTTTCTAATCGCCAGTTAAGACGATTACGAACCGTCGTTGTACGATAAGTAATCCACTCTTTTAAAATTACGCGCAGATTTTTTACCGCCGGGCGACCATCAATACCTATCATATTCATATTGACGCGATAAGTACGCTCTAAATCGGTAGTTGCAAATAAGTGCGTCATTAATTGCTCTACATCTACACGATTCGAACGCGGCACCAATACCAAACGAGTTGGGTTTTCATGATCAGACTCATCACGAATATCTTCCAGCATAGGTAATTTTTTCGCCGTCATTTGCTGTGCGATTTGCTCCAGTATTTTATTACCCGACACCTGGTGCGGTAATGCTGTTAAAACAATATCCCCATCTTCAATTTCATAAATTGCACGAGCTCGAATACTACCTTTGCCCTTTTCATACATTTCCAGCAATTCAGCACGTGGTGTAATTATTTCTGCATCTGTTGGGTAGTCAGGGCCCTGTATATGCTCACACAGCTCACTAACGCTTACCTTGGGCTCGTCTAACAAACGAATACAGGCTGTAGCCACTTCACGTAGGTTATGTGGCGGCACATCGGTCGCCATGCCTACTGCAATACCTGTCGTACCATTTAGTAACAAGTTAGGTAAACGAGCAGGTAGCGATTTAGGCTCTTCAAGCGTGCCATCAAAATTAGGCTGCCACTCAACCGTGCCCTGCCCCAGCTCCTGCAGCAAGACTTCTGCATACTTGGATAATTTAGATTCAGTGTAACGCATAGCGGCGAAAGACTTAGGGTCATCAGGTGACCCCCAGTTGCCTTGCCCATCAACCAATGGATAGCGATAAGAAAAGTCTTGCGCCATCAGCACCATGGCTTCATAGCAGGCACTATCACCGTGAGGGTGAAACTTACCTAGTACATCACCTACGGTACGCGCAGACTTTTTATGCTTGGCCGTAGATACCAGGCCCAACTCTGACATAGCATATATAATACGTCTTTGTACGGGCTTCAGGCCATCACCTATAAACGGCAGGGCTCTATCGAGAATAACGTACATGGAATAGTCCAGATACGCTTTTTCTGTGAATTCGGCGAGAGGCTGTTTCTCTACACCTTCGAAATTTAAATCTTCTTGGTCAGACATACTGGTAAGTCGTTCTCTATATAATCTATATCGTTCGCTGGATTATGCTCAAATATACACATAAACACAATAAATCAGACGAGAAGATTATCAAGGTCTCCTAACCTGAGCCCATATACTTACCTTGCACCGCCCCATTGACCATGATCTAACGTATTACAATAACAAATAAGACCTGGCCCGCTTTTCACACCTCTAGCTCTGGCAGCATTTCATGCAAAATGTGTTGTACTGACTTTTCACGCATATCCTGTGTATACAACACAATTAGTGTAAGATTTTTACGCACCTTAACTAATCGCCAGTTCATATCATTAATTGAGCCCGAGTCATCAAACCAATGTAATGGGCGGTTTCCGTGATGAAAAAACAGATTAACTTCACCCTGTTCTTTTCCTGCTATGCGCAGATGAGTGGCCATAAGTTGATCAAGTCGGCAAAACTTACTCATTTTTATCGGGTATTGCGGCGGAACATCAGAGATATTATTTTCATTTAGCCACTGCTGCATGGAAGGTAACATACCATTGTTCAAGTGCGCATCTTTATCAATATCTGCATAGGCTGAAGTAATTAACCCAGGAGTCTGCGAATAGTTCATTATCAAAACCAGCAGCATTAATGAGGCCGCCACAGAACCTAACCACTTAAATGTTCGCTGCTTATTAAAAACTGGATTATTCTGCTCATTACTTACATCAGCTTGATCGAGTGTTTGCTGCAATGTTTGTAGCTGAATACCAGACAATGATTTATCTGCATAATAATCTTTCAATGCCTGTTTAACAGGTCTTCTATCATTACTCATATAGCTTACCTTTATTTATATCCCCTACACTATTACTCTGCATACCTGATTTAGGGAGGCGTCCTCTTAACCGTTTCTTTAGTCTGTGTAACTTGGACAGCATTGTGCCTTTCGGTTTATTATAAATACGTGCTATTTCTTCTACCGTATGCTCTTCTACTGCCCATAGGTATAACAGTTCATTATCTTCTGCTGTCAAGTCAGCTATTAATTGCTGCACTTCTTGCTGGTTAATTAACAAGTCTTCCATAGAGTCATCTTCTATCGGTTCTATATACGATATCTCGTCCGTTTCAATAGATATTATTGGCACGACATTTTTGTGTCGCTGAAGATCAAAATAATGATGTCGTATAATTTTTTTTATATAAGCTAATGGCTTTTCTATAGGCACTAACAAAGTAGAAGACTTTTTTAAATAACGCTCAATAGCCGCTTGCACCAGATCATAGGCTGATTCTTCATGCGCAGATAATGACAACGCATAACGATACAATTGATTCAATTCATCTTTATTAAACATAGGGGATCTTAAACATATGGCCTAATTTAAGTGCAAATTATTAATGATAACTACTAGACGTTTAGACTGTAAGTTTGATTGCATAAATAACATATAAATATTAAACCGTGATTAGCTCTTCCTGTGCTAAGCCAACTAATTAAAAAACATGCAATCAAAATATCACTTCAACCGTTATAACACTGAATGTGACTATTAGACTTTACTCTCAAAAAACAAGAAAAACCTAAAAGGACGATTTTAATGAAATTAAAAAGCGTATCAATTGCACTTACTTTAACCTTATCAACCCTATGCCAGCCACTGTTTGCAGATAACATGGTTAAACCTTCACCAAATGGAATCTCACTACCAGAAGCCTATAAAGACTGGAAAGTCATCTCCATATCACATCGCACAGACAACAACTCAATGCGCACGATTCTTGGAAATGACATTGCGGTAAAGGCTGCACGTGAAGGAAAAACAAACCCATGGCCAAAAGGCTCGGTGCTTGGAAAACTTGTTTGGAAACAAAAAGCTGAAGAACACTGGCCAACCGCCATAGCACCCGATAAATTTGTACATGCCGAATTCATGTTTAAAGACAATGACAAATACAAAGACACCGGTGGTTGGGGCTATGCACGATGGCTAGGTCTGGACCAAAAGCCCTACGGTATTAATAAGGACTTTGCACTCGAATGCATGGCATGTCACACACCGGTTAAAGATAATGATTGGGTATTCACATCACCTGCCAAAATTCCATAATTCTTTTGACTAGACACTGGCATTAGTTTGATAAAGACAATTCACAATATCAAGCAGGGCAGATAAAACAAACCAAAAAAATATTTTTCGCCAACACACAAACTAACAATTAATGTTTGTTTGTCTGTGTGCATTTGGTAATGCTTCGGAAATTTATTTTAATATTTCAACAATTTCTCTGCTCGCTTGATACAACCTGATTAACTTTCCTTCAACTCTTATTGTAACTAAACCTCGTGAATCTACGGGCACAACTATCTGACCATGTTGGTAAACTCGCTTATACATCACCTCTCCTTTGGCTAACTTTTTTTGCCAGCCTGGTGGGAGTAATTGTCCCTTAGCTGCTTTTTTCTGTAACCCTGGTGGAAGTGATTGACCTTTAGTTGTTTTTTCTGTAACCTGGGTGGAAATTTTTTATCTTTATCATTTTTTGCGTATACAGGGCCTGCAACTAAGTCAGCCAAAACTATTTACGATCAAAATAATCAACAAATGTCTTATCATAATATTGTTTGTGCTCCTCCCACATAGCTTTAAAGTTATCTCTTTCTAACCATTCAAATATTTCAATTTTCCAGCCCTCCCATTGATTCATCTTTGCCTTTTTAGCCTCACGTTGATACATTAAAAAGGCACGCTCAAATAGAGCGACACGAATTAGCAATATCGCCTCTTCCTGTTTCGCCTGCTCTTCTGTGAGTTTTTTAGGTTGTTCAAATGGAGTATCGAAAATATCGAGATGAGGGTAGTCTAAACAAAGTTGTTGAACTTCAATATATTTATCATCTAGTGCATCATAAGTACCGTACTCTCTTTCTTCTCTCTGTAAACGCTGCTCTTTTAAGTAAATTAATAAACCAACGGGAACACCGAAAATGGTGATGATAAATGTCGCAATTTCTAAATATTGTGCAAGTGTATCCATAATACCTCTTTAAAAATAAAACTCCGAAAGCATTTATTTAATACCAAAAAAAACACGAATAGACACAAATAAAAACCTCTGGTTTTTATTTGTGTCTATTCGTGTTGTCAATTTTATTTGTCAGCCCAGGTATAGTAACTTACTTAAACCTCAGCCAGATCACCCTTATCTTCTAACCAGGCCTTGCGATCCGATGCACGCTTTTTAGCTAGCAACATATCCATCATCTGGTCACTTTCATCCCCTGGTCTTACAATCAACTGCACTAAACGGCGTGTATCTGGTGCAATAGATGTTTCACGCAATTGCAGCGGGTTCATTTCACCCAGGCCTTTGAATCGCGTGACCTGAACTTTGCCCTTTTTCTTTTCCGCAGTGATGCGATCTAATACACCCTGTTTTTCTGCTTCATCCAGTGCGTAAAAGACCTCTTTACCCACATCAATACGAAACAGAGGGGGCATAGCCACATATACATGGCCCTCTTCGGTGAGTGTGCGGAAATGGCGTAAAAACAATGCACACAATAATGTTGCTATGTGATAACCGTCCGAGTCCGCATCGGCCAGAATACAAACCTTACCGTAGCGTAAACCCGACAGATCATCAGAATCGGGATCAACACCAATAGCCACAGAAATATCATGAACCTCCTGCGAGGCTAATACCTGATCAGCATCAACCTCCCAGGTATTTAGAATTTTTCCACGTAACGGCATAATTGCCTGGTTATTACGATCACGTGCCTGCTTGGCTGAGCCACCTGCTGAATCACCTTCCACTAAAAATAACTCTGTCAGGTTTACATCGGATGAGCTGCAATCAGCTAACTTACCCGGCAAAGCTGGGCCTGAAGTTACTTTTTTTCGCGCGACTTTCTTACCGGCTCTTAAACGCTTTTGTGCGTTATCAATAGCCAGCATAGCAATCAGCTCACCCTGATCAGTATTTTGATTTAACCACAGGCTAAATGAGTCTTTCACTACACCTGAAACGAAAGCTGCGCATTCTCTTGAAGATAAGCGCTCCTTTGTCTGGCCTGAAAATTGTGGATCTAATAACTTTACTGAAAGTATATAGCTGACCTTTTCCCAAACATCTTCCGGGCTCAGTTTTACACCACGAGGTAACAGGTTTCTAAACTCACAAAATTCACGTATAGCCTCTGTTAGACCAGTGCGTAAACCATTTACATGAGTGCCACCCTGTGAAGTTGGTATTAAGTTGACATAAGATTCGCCAGTAGAATCACCACCTTCAGGTAGCCATAGCAGGGCCCAGTCTACAGCCTCATGCTCTGAGGCAAGCGATCCCGTAAATGGCCCCTTAGGAAGCAACTCATAACCCTTGAGACTCTCCAACAAATAATCTTCTAAACCATCCTCGTAATACCACTCTTCATTTTCAGCGGCTTTTTCGTCCAGGAAAGTCATTTTCAAGCCCGGGCATAATACGGCTTTAGCGCGTAAAACATGCTTTAACTGCAATACTGAGAATTTGGCTGTATCAAAATATTTTGCTTCGGGCCAGAAACGAATTTGCGTCCCGGTGTTTTTCTTGCCTACCGTACCCGTTTCTTTAAGCTCACTAACCTTATCACCATGTTCAAAAGCCATCGCGAATACTTTACCATCACGTCGTATTTCTGCTTCAACACGATCAGACAACGCATTAACAACGGAAACGCCCACACCGTGTAAACCGCCAGAAAACTGATAATTATCGTTTGAGAACTTACCACCCGCGTGCAACTTGGTCATAATCACTTCTATACCGGGCAAACCCTCTTCAGGGTGAATATCCACCGGCATACCGCGCCCATTATCTGTTACACCCAATGAGCCGTCTGTATATAACACTACGTCTATCTGGCTAGCATGACCAGCCACCGCTTCATCAACACTATTATCTATGACTTCCTGTGCCAGATGATTAGGCCGCGTGGTGTCAGTATACATACCCGGGCGCTTTTGTACGGGTTCAAGGCCGGTTAAGACCTCAATGGCTGAGGCATCATATGAACTCATTCAATATTCTCGTTTTCTATTTGAAATTTGAGAGAACTATAAAAGAGTTAGAGCAAAGACGCAATTTGTCTATGTCAGTTTCATCACTGAGTTCAACTAAACAGGTTTAAAAATCAAATACAAGGCAGATTGTCCGCAAACGAACGCAAATAATTGCTGCTTCGCATCCTGCGTCCGCAAAATTAGTGCATTCATGCACAGCAAAGCAAATGTTTTTAATTTAAGGTGTAATATGCCGCAGGCACATAAACCTAAAACTTTGCGTTTTTTGCGTTCATTTGCGGACAAAATGCTTTTAAGACATTTATTTCCAATATCCCGTAAAATGCCCGCATGAGTATTCAAGCAGCTAACCCCTATATCAACGCAACTGTCACCGCCTCTGCGGGTAGTGGCAAAACCTTTATGCTGGTAACCCGTGTTTTACGATTATTACTGGAAGGGGTTGAGCCTGGTAGCATTTTAGCCCTTACCTTCACCCGTAAAGCAGCGGCTGAAATGCAACAACGCTTATCTGAGCGGCTCTATCAATTGGCGACAGTGGATGATGAAAAGCTTCTCAAGTTACTCTCCGAATTAGATTTAGGTAGTGACTATCAACAAAAAGCACGAGGCTTATATGAGTATCACCAGTATTGTGATTACCCGGTGCGCACCCTCACCTTTCACTCCTTCTGCCAGGACTTATTAGCTCGCTTTCCACTAGAAGCTGATGTACCGCCAAATTTTGACTTACTAGAAAGCGCTGATCTACTGATTCAACAAGCAAGAGATGCTCTCTACAATGAGGCCACCCTTGATATGCAAGGTGAGTTAGCCAGGCATTTACAAGCATTAATGAAACTCTGTGGCGGCTTGTTTAATCTGGACAAGGTATTAAATAACTTTTTACAGCATCGAAGTGACTGGTGGGCTTATACTGATGAACAAGCAACCAACAAACCGGCTTTTGCCAGCCAACAACTGGCCACATCGCTCAATTTTAATGCAGAACTCGACCCTGTCACCGATTTTTTTAATGATTTACTCGTTCAAAGAATTTTAGAGTTTTCGAAATTACTTGGCCAGGCAGGTGGAAAAAAGAATTTAGAATTTGCTGACCGCTTAGCCAACTGGTTAGTAGAAACACCAAAAGATAAGCACGCATTTTCACTTGTTAAAGGGTGCTTTTTAACACAAAAGAACACGCCTTTAGCACGTAAAGATACCGCCTCACTTCGCAAAAAGTTAGGTGATGATGATGCGCAACGATATTTAGAGTCACATGAAATTATTAGCAGTAAAATTTTAGATACGCTTGATCAAATCAATAAACAGCATTGCTGGCAACTAAACTATCACTGGTTTTATTGTGGTGAGAAATTTATTGAACACTATCAAACACTAAAAAATCAGCAGCGTTTATTGGACTTCACCGACCTTGAGTGGCGTAGCTACAAATTACTACAAGACTCAGAAAATGCACTGTGGATTCAATACAAACTCGACCAACAAATACAACATTTACTAATTGATGAATTCCAGGACACTAACCCAACTCAATGGCAGTTAATATTACCCCTGCTAGAGGAGATGGCTGCGGCAGAATCTGAAAAACACCGTAGCGTGTTTTTAGTGGGTGATGAGAAACAATCGATTTACAGTTTTCGCCGAGCAAAACCCGAATTACAACAACAGGCCTCAGACTGGTTGGAACAACATTTAAATGCCCAGGCTTTTCCTCTAAATAAATCATGGCGTTCTTCGCCGGTTATCATTAATACCATTAATGAGGTTTTTTCACAGGAAGAGTACCAAATTAATTTGCCCGCGTTTATTAAACATCAAACACACCTCGATAAACTTTACGGTAAAGTTGAAGTGCTGCCACTATGGCGCATGAACGATCTGCAAGAAAGCGATGAGCCTGTTTATTGCCGTAACCCTTTAAAAGAACCTCGTGTGGAAGCTAGTGGTATTCATTTAAAGGAGGCACGTCAAATTGCCGGGCACATTCAGCAATTAGTTGAAACCAAAACGCCTGTTGAAGAAGATAATATACAACGCCCTGTTACCTATAATGATATTTTCATTCTAGTACGCAAACGTGCTCATGTTGCAGACTATGAGCGCGCACTGCGCGATGCAAATATTGCATACCTGGGCACAAATCGCGGAACTTTTTTATCCTGTTTAGAAATTCAGGATATGGAGGCCCTATTAGACACCCTGCTCACCCCCTTTAATAACTTGGCTCTAGCACAGGTATTAAAATCGCCTTTATTCAGCGCATCAGATGATGACCTGCAATTACTTGCACTGCATAAGCATAAGGGGCACTGGTTTGAACGACTTGAATTATTAGCCGAAGATCTTAAAGAGCATCACCCACTAAAGCGTGCCTGGTTGCATTTATCTGCATGGCGAGCGCTGGCCGATAAAATTCCCGTACACGATTTGCTTGATAAGGTATATTCGCAGGCTGATTTACTAGAAAGATATAAGCGTTCAACACCCAACGCCTTACAGCCCAGGGTGCTGGCCAATTTAACTTTATTTCTGGAAATGGCACTAGATTTAGACAGCGGTCGTTATCCGAGTTTGATGCATTTTTTATATCATTTACGCAGTTTAAAAAATACGCAAAGTGATGCGCCGGATGAGGCTCCAATGGAAACCCGTGAACCTCGGGTACGCATTATGACAATACATGCAAGTAAAGGCCTGGAAGCCCCGGTGGTTTACCTGGCTGACACCATTAACGCCGCAAAAGATAGATCATCTTTAAGCACCTTGATTGACTGGAAAGTAGAAGATAAACAACCTAAACACTTTCAACTGGTACCCTCCAGCCAGCAACAGGACAGCACAACTAAAGAACTCACAAAACAGCTTAAAGATGCCCAACAGAAAGAAGATGCAAACCTGTTATATGTAGCCATTACCCGAGCAAGACAATATTTATTTATTAGTGGTTGCCAGCCTGACAGAGGACCGTTTACTAACTGGTACCAACCCATATTCACTGCATTACAGTCATTAACCAATAATACAGATGATGAGCACCTGTGTTACAGCATTAAAGAACAGCCCGTTTGTGATGTTATTAAATCGCCGCAAGCAATTGACTCGGTAAACGATTTAGAAATAGATATAGCAATAACCCAGAAGATAAGCCAGCGTGAAAACCCCAAAGTAATGCTTGCCCCAAGCCGTGCAGAAAAGATCTCAGCACATGCCGGAAAAAACTTTGCAGATAAAAATGTAATCGATGATGACATGTCCGCAAAACAACGTGGCATCGCTATTCACCGCATGTTAGAACTACTCACTCAGGAGGAAGAACTTTCTGATGAGCTTATTCTACAAAAAATTATTTTTGAAATGCGTCTGGAAAATAAAAAACAGTTAAAAGACTGGTTATCAATAGCACTAGTAAATTACAAGCATCCTGATTTGCAGAGTATATTCAAACCTGAAGAAGCAATACAAATTTATGATGAGTGCCCTATTCAATACAGTAAAGATAATCAGCTAATATATGGCATTATTGACAGGCTTATTGTTAAACAGGATGTGATTATAATTATTGATTATAAAACACACCAGCATGCTGATAAAAAAAATCTGCATGAAATCTCACAAGAATATCAGCAACAAATGTCTTTTTATGCTGATGGCATAAAGTCATTATGGCCCGATAAAAAAGTGGAAGCTTATTTATTATTTACAGAGTGTGCAGAGTTATTTTTTGTTGATGCATAAGAGAAGTGACTATCAAACTGAATAATATCAAACATTGCTTAATACCAGTACCAAATATAAAAAGTTAAATTGATATCATTGTAAAATATTTAGTGCAATGTACTAAGATACGATATGAGCTGCTACTCTATATAAACAATTATGCGTATAATTTATAAAACTCCAGCTAACTAATCTACCAGGGAGCATTCCCATCGGGGACAGACACCATTTTTGGCGCTCTGTCCCCTGGTTTGATAATATCAACAGTTGTTCGAGCTAGGTAACTCTCTCTACATTGCGGTATTTAATTGCAAAATTACATTATTTGAAGGCACATAACCCGGTAACAGTTTGCCAGAATCAAGCATAATTGCAGGTGTACCCCGAATACCTAATTCTGTAGCAAGGGCCTGGTGTTTGCTAATCGGGTTATCACAGGTTTTGTCTTCAACTGACTGACCACTTTTAGCAAGATCCATTGCTTTATTCTTATCATCTGCACACCATACTGAAACTGAAGTTTTTACACTCTTAGCGCCTTTAAATGGAACGAATATATAGCGAACCTTTACGCCATTTTCCAAATAGTCACCAACTTCATCATGAAGTTTTCTGCAATATGGGCAATAAATATCGGTAAATACGGTAATCGTATGCTTCACTTTACCTTTTGGCATATAGACCAGCATGTTCTTTTCGCCTAGATCATTCAATGCACCCGTACGAATAACGCCTCGGGCATCTTCAGTCATGTTGTTTCTTGTTTGCATATCATAAAGATCACCATCAAAGATATATCGGGCATCTTTAGTCATATACATGATCTGATTACCAGCCAACACTTCATATAGGCCTTCTACTGGTGTTACCTTTATTGTTGCATTTTCTGCTTTAGGAAGACGTTTGGATAAGGCTGCTTTTAATTCTTTAATATCTGCATTATTAGCATGAACGGTAGATATTGGCCCTAACGCTAGTGCAGATATCAGTGTTAATAGCACTAGAGCAGACTTTATTATGTATTTCATAGGTTTGATTCTCAGTATTTATGTATTCTGGAAGAGTAGACAGGCGGGATTATAATTAATTCCAGACAAAAAGGGCTCGTTTTAGATTAATTTTTTATTAAATATTACATATTACCCAATATATATACTCAGGCGCGTGGATGATGTTGCTGATAAAGCTCCTGTAGTCGCTGGTTTGCTACATGTGTATATATTTGAGTAGTCGATATATCACTATGGCCTAGCAACATCTGAACCACACGTAAATCGGCCCCATGATTTAACAAATGCGTTGCAAAGGCGTGTCGCAATGTATGGGGCGACAGGCTATCAGCATCTATATTTGCCACTTTGGCATAGCGCTTAATCAAGTACCAAAAGGCCTGTCTGGTCATTTCCTTACCCCTTCGGGTAACAAATAACGCATTACAAGGCAGGTGTTGCGCCATTAAACCTGCGCGGGCCTGCTTTATATATGCCTGCAAACTCTCAAGCGCCTCTTCACCCAGGGGAACCAGGCGTTCCTTACCGCCCTTGCCCATAACCCTTACAACGCCAGGATCAATAGACACCTGCGAAAACTCAAGGCCAATTAACTCACTCACCCTTAAGCCTGTGGCATAAATAGTTTCCAGCATGGCTTTATCCCTTATGCCCAGCTCATCCCGCAAATCTGGCGCATTTAAAAGATCTTCAACCTGCTTTTCCGATAAGGTTTTGGGTAATGGTTGCTCTGGCTTTGGTGCTTCTATCAGTGCCACAGGGTCAACTGAGATTTTTCTTTCGCGTAATAACCAGACATAAAATCGGCGCATTGATGAGAGGAGCCTCGCAGCGCTTCGATTTTTACTACCCTTTTCAAAGCGGTGAGCTAGAAAATTCTGTAAATCTATCTGGCTAGCCCGTTGTAACTGGCTGCTATTTTCATAAAGCCAGTGCGCCAAATTTGCCAAATCATTTTTATAAGCCGATAAGGTATTCTGACTTAGCCCGTGCTCCATCCATAATGCATCAAGAAAGCGCTCAATAATGATTTGTTCGGTATTTGGCAATTGGTCTATTTTAGCCATTTACACTTTAGTTTATATGCTTTGATATATGATAAAATTTCATTCACAACCTAGATTACACTGAATACACGTTAATTTCAGCACTCGTAAAATAAAAGCAGCCGAATCAATAATGCCTGATAAAATTAAAATACCCAATCCGTTAAATAACATCAGGCAAGATCAAATCACCTACCTAATTTTGGCAGGCGGTCGTGGACAACGCATGAACGGGGTTGATAAAGGTTTAATGTACTGGCAAGGCAGACCAATGATTGAGCATATTATTAAATATATATGCGCGCCTGCGGATAAAATTATAATCAGTGCAAATAGAAACCTGGAAACCTATGAAAACTATGCAAATACCGTTATAAGTGATGAAGGCATAAAATTAAATAAAGATTTTAATGGGCCACTAGCGGGCATACTAAGTGCAATGCAGGTCTGTACTACCCCCTACCTGCTTTGCTTGCCCTGCGACACTCCTATGCCCCCAGAGAATCTTTTAAACATCTTATGGCAATGCTTACTCACACAAAACAAACAATCTGCCCTGTGTCATGATGGTGAAAGGTTACAGCCATTATTTTCTTTACTATCATGCCAGCATAAACAACTACTCACTGAATTTTTACAACAAGGTCGACGTAAGGTTCATGATTTTTTCTCACTAATCGACCCAGCAATTTGTGATTTTTCTACACAACAAAATTGCTTTAACAATTTTAATCGCCCGGATGATATGAGCTAATGCCTGATCAAATATCAAATACAAACAAGATTATCTATGAAAAGCCCTTATTAGGTTTTGCTGCTTACAGTGGAACAGGTAAAACCACATTATTACTTAAACTCATACCCGAATTAAAACAACGCGGTTTACGTATTGCCGTTATTAAGCATGCCCACCATAATTTTGATATGGATACCCCGGGTAAAGATAGTTATGAGCTACGTAAAGCCGGTGCAGTTCCTATGCTAATTTGTTCCAGTGTTCGAACAGTTGTTAGTATAGAAAATGAAGTTGAAAAAGACCCTGAACTACAAGAGATTCTTACGCATATTCCCGCAGACTCTGTTGATATGGTTTTGGTTGAAGGTTTCAAAAAATGGCCTTTCGATAAAATTGAGCTACATCGTGAAGCCACAGGTAAACCATTAATGTACCCGGAAGATAACAATATTATTGCAATCGCCCATGACAATAGCCAGCCTTTAAGCGATACCCAATTACCACAAATGGATATTAACAATACTGAAGCTATTGCTGATTTTGTTATTCAATATACTCGTAAATAAGCCATTTAAAATAATTTCTAATTCATTTTTTCAATAGAAGACTCATTATGATAAAAAAACAAGCCTCATGTAACGACGAATTTGATCCTAACTCACTTAGTTTTGAACAGGCGCTAGCACGAATAAAAAAAAGCATTGAACCTATAAAAGGTAAAAAAAATGTCACCATTCGTGAAGCCGCGGGGCATATTCTTGCCGAAGATGTTAAATCACCTTTAAATGTTCCACCATTTATTAACTCTGCGATGGATGGTTATGCAATAAAAGCATCAGACATCCCTCAATCGGGTGAGCAAACATTAAAAGTGATTGGAAAATCATTCGCAGGCGCACCATTTGAAGGCTGCGTAAACAGTGGTGAATCGGTACGTATTATGACCGGCGCAGTTGTTCCTGATGGTGCAGATACGGTAGTAATGCAAGAACATGCTGAAGTTGATGGCGGGAACATAAAAATTGGCAATGAACATAAAGCCAGACAAAATGTTAGAAATCCTGGAGATGACTTTTTTACCGGTGACACCATAATTAAAGTAGGGGAACGCTTATCTCCTGCAAAATTAGGTTTACTAGCATCAGTCGGTATAACTGAATTTAAGGTTACCAGAAAACCAGTGGTCGCTTTCTTTTCAACAGGTGATGAATTAAAAGGTGTTGGCCAAACACTTACTCCCGGAGATATATATGACAGTAATCGTTATATTTTATTCGGTATGCTACAAAAAATGGGCGTTGAATGCATAGATATGGGTGTTGTACCTGATATTAAAGAAGAAATTGAAGAAACGTTAAAAGAAGCTGCCAATATTGCAGATTTAGTTATTACATCTGGTGGCGCATCAGTAGGGGAAGCTGATTTTATTAAAATAATTTTAGATGAAATTGGCAAAGTAGGTTTCTGGAAAATTGCTATGAAACCAGGTAAACCCTTAGCCTTTGGCCATATTAATAACACTATTTTCTTTGGTTTACCCGGTAATCCAGTGTCTGCTATGGCTACTTTCTATCAATTTGTGCAACCAAGCTTAAATTTATTAGAGGGTGAAACGAGTATTGAGCCTATTCGTTTACAGGCTAAATGCATTAGTAAACTTAAAAAACGCCCGGGGCGAAAAGACTTTCAACGCGGTATTATGTCTAGTGATGAAAATGCTCAGTTAATTGTTGATACTACCGGCATACAAGGCTCACACATGTTAAGTTCAATGGCAAAAGCAAACTGCTTTATTGTTTTAGAACGCGATGCAAGTGATATTGAAGTGGGTGAAATGGTTGAAGTGCAGCCATTTAATGACTTAATTTAAAAATTATTTTGACTCGGGCTTCTAAAATCTCAAAATACTTAAAAAATATTGCCACCGAAAACGTAAAGAACGCAGTGTTTTGTTAATAATAACAACGAAAAACATTTTCTCTGCACCCTCTGTGACAATATTTTGTATTTTAAATCTAAATAATTGCATGCAATTCATTTTAATTTCTAATTTTAAAACATCTTTCTGCACTATTTTGTATAAAATTAACAAAATATAGCTCTTTCTGAGCATACATGAACATAAAAAAAGCCGCATTCTTTCGAATGCGGCTTTTTTTTATAGATTATTACTAATCTAAACGTTCAATTAAGCTTTTTTACGCTTTGCTTTGCGTTTTTTAGGCTTAAGAGACTTTTCTAACTTAGAAAGCTGCTTCTTAGTCCATGCATCTACGAACTTAGCTACTGCTGCATCTTTGTTACTAGCCATCTTAATCAGTGCCGCTTCACGTTTTGCAGCTGTTTTCAGCTCTTCACGTGCTGCTTTCAGATCTGCCTGAACTGCACTAATTTGATCTTTCATTGCTTTTCTAGCTGCTGCTGCTTTTACGGCTGCTGCTTTTTTCTTAGCTGCTGCTTCTTTTTTCTTTATTGCTGCTGCTTTCTTTTTAGCTGCTGCTGCTTTTTTCTTTACGGCTGCTGCTTTTTTCTTAGCTGCTGCTGCTTTTTTCTTAGCCGCTGCCGCTGCTGGTTTTTTAGCTGCTGGTTTTTTAGCTACTGCTTTTTTAGCAACTGGTTTTTTAGAAGCTACTGCTTTTTTCTTTTTACGAGCCATTTTTTTATTCCTCTTCATCGGGTTGATGCACAGATTATAATTCGTATTTTTCATTTTACAAATAAATCAAGGCGTTATTGTGCATTTTTTTAAAAATAATTAACTTTTTATGCAAAAAAAACCTGAAACAGGGTTCAGGTTTAATTTTTTTACAACTTTTTTGTTTTTTTAGCTTTTTTTGTTTAAACAAAATAAAACAGATTTTTTTGTTTAAATGAATATTTATTCAGTTCAAAAGCCTTTATTTAAAATTAAATAGTCGAAGTTTTTTACACTTTTCAACTTCAAATTAAATCTAAAAATATTCACTATTTCATTTTTTAGAAATGAAAACCTGTTTGAACAAATCCACCAAATGAGGAATCATCACCGGCAACTACAGCAACATCAAGATTAAAACCTAACCAAAATCCCACACCTACTGATAATAGATCAGGATCAGTTGCACCGCTTGCCAGGTTAGATTGATAGCCAACTCTAAGCGCCATAACATCAAATGTATTAAATTCAGCACCAATTGCTAAAGATTTAGATGGATTTTCAAAACCTACAGGATCACGTTCAGTTAAATCCATATCTGCAGCAAGTGTCATAAAGCCAGCATCAAATGCAGCACCCACTCTAATATGTGTATCAAAGTTTACGGGTACTCCATTTGGGTTAGTCACACTTGGAGCTGTAGTTTTTGTCTCTTCAATCAGGTTTTTTGCAACAATACCAACTCTGAATGTATCGATAACATTTAAAGTGACACCCGCATCAAATGTGGTGAAACTTCCAAGATCTTGTTCAGCAACATCAGTAACATCATCAAAATCAGCTTGCTGAATCGATACATTGTATTCATATGCGTCAACCTGAACAAAACGCGGCGTTACCCCTACAGATAATTGCATACCTGCAAATGAAAAATCCGTACCTACGGGGATGCCAATTTCACTAATAGCAACTCCCAGGGCGCTAACCGTTGCATCAGGAGCTAATGGGTTGAGATCTACATCGCGTATACCACCTGACACAACCACATTTGCACGTGCTGTTACACCCCAGGTAAAATCATCACCCGCAGAAACAAATGCAATATTAGGTATAACCGCCGCAACTAGGCTGGCACCATCAAGTTCATTTAATATTTGTATTTGTGTTAGCGGGTCTGTAGTTGCTTGATAATCATCAATCAAGTCAACAATATTTCCATCATCTATCGCCTGAACACCTATAGCGGGCAATAATAGTGCATAACTGTCATCATTTTCATTTACTGATAACATCCCCGGGTTAGATAGTGCCGCAGTAGTAATTCCCCCTGTGGCAACACTCACATTGCCCATAGCAACTGAACGGGCATCATAAAATCCATAAGGCAAGGCATTAGCATTAGATAGTGAGGCAGCAATTAATGCCGCGGTAATTAGACTTCGTTTTATCATGACAATCTCCAGCAATAATATTATTAATAAGGAGTTTATATCAAAAACAGGAAAAAACTAGAAAATGAAGCTCAGCGGCGCTTTAAAAGAATGACTAATGCATGATTTTGTGCAATCCGTTACAATTTTGCATCACTTTATTTATAAACAGGATTTGAATGACTGATTCGAACGAATATGCTCCGGTTTCTTTATTAAAAAGGCTGTTGGCAATTATTTATGATTTATTTCTGCTTATCGCTATTTGTTTTTCCATAGCAGCCATATTAAGCATATTCACCACATTTATATTTAATGATGGAAATGCAATCACAGAAGATCACCCTTTCTATCGAACAAACCAGATAATTATGCTTTGTGCCATATTTATTACCGGTTTTCTTTTTTATGTGTGGTTCTGGTCACATGGTGGACAAACTCTGGGCATGAAAACCTGGATGCTACGTTTAGTTTCAGATGATGGAAGCCCTATTGATAGAAAACAGGCCGCAATTCGTGGTATAGCTGCTGTTTTATCCTGGAGCGTGTTTGGTTTTGGTTTTTTATGGAGCCTGATTGACTCAAAAAAACGGACCTGGCATGACATTTTGTCAGCATCGCATTTGGTTCAATTAGAAAAGAAATAAGCCATTCATCTTACTTTGACCGTATTTAAATAAAAAAGAAAACATAAATGGACACAAGTACACGAAAATGCGTTTTTTGTGTTCATTTGAATTTTTTTTTCGCTTATTAAATAACAGGCAACAAACTCGCCCCTACTCACTTCACCTTACGCAAAGCATAAAAACTTGCCAAGGCAACAAACAACACCGGTGCCGATGCACTAACAAATGGATAAATGTGATAAACCTGGCCTAAATGATTCACCGTACGATTTAATAAGTAAAAACCAATACCTAACAACAAACCCACTAACATTCGATTTCCAGCACCACTACTGCGTTGTGAGCCAAAAATAAATGGCAATGCAATCAATAGCATCACAAGACTGGATATGGGGGTAAATACTTTTATCCAAAAAGCTAACTCATAATGACTTGCGTCTAACTCATTGCTTTTTAAATAATTAGTATATTTATGTAAATCAATCGCTGACATATTATCTGGTTCCACACTAACTACATTAAATAAGTCTGGATTTAGTAATTTTTGCCATACTTCAGATTTTATTGACCTGCCTTCAACTCCATTAGCAGCAAACTCCGTCTGCTGAATATTATTCAATCGCCACTGATCATCGACATATTGTGCTGATTTAGCATGTGTTACTCGAATTAGCTGATTATCTTTTGAAAACTCATAAATGTTAACTTTGCCAAGGTTCATTCCTGGAAACACGTGACTAACATATAAAAAGCGCTGTCCATCACGGGCCCAAAAACCACCTTTACCTGCCAGACTAATCGTTTGCTGTAAGTTTTCGGCTCTAAGAGTTTGCGCTTGCCTTTCACTGTGAGGCACAACCAGTTCACCAATTAAAGCAACAAAAATTAACAAAATGAACCCGGCTTTTAGTACTGAAAAAACAATACGCATTATTGATACGCCTGCGGCACGAAGAACCGTAAACTCACTATTGCCTGCCAGTGTACCCAGACTTAATAAGCTACCAATTAACACAGCTGTTGGAAAAATTTCATACAAGCGTTTCGGCAGACTTAATAAAACGTAAGCGCCCGCCTGTAACATGCTGTACTGACCTTTACCCACATCATCCAGTTCTGATACAAAATCTACAAATGCAAACAAGGCTCCTAGCACTAACAACACCATTAACGTGCCACTAATAACGGTTTTGGCAATATAATTATCAATTATTCTCACGATATTTTTACCGCCGAATGTTTGGCAACTTGTTTATTTGGTCGATAGGTTAACTGTTGAAAAAACGGCTTAAGCCCACCCGCACGCTTTATCCACCAGTAGACTATTAATATAATTGCAAAACCATGCACCCACCACAGGCCTAGCCATTCGGGTACCTTCTGTTTTTCAACCCAGGTTTGACCTATACCTAATAAATTGGAATAAATCAGGTAAATTAAAATAGCCAATGCCAACTTTGAATATCGTCCTTTACGCGGTGTGGTGTAACTTAAAGGCAGAGCTAACAAGGCAAGCAAAAAGGCACCTACGGGTAATGATAAACGCCAGTGTAACTCAGCTCTGTAATCTATTCGGTCCGAATTCCATAAATCTAGCGTAGAAACAGATTTTTTACGACTTGCTGTTTGGACAGGCTCATCCTCAGGTAAATAAACGCCTTTTTTATCGTATCGAGTGATTTTGAAATTAGATAATCCTGGCTCCCCTTCATACATCTGGCCTTTTTCAAACATAATAAAATGTCGACCATTATCATCTTTATAGCGTTTAGCTATATCAGCAGATTCAATATTATCGAGAAAATTATCAGCACCGTTTTTGTTTGTTCGATGTAAAAATACATTATGCATTTGCGAGCCATCACTAGATTGATGTTGCAAAAACATAATGGCATCACCTTTTTTCGCCTCGTTAAACCGGCCGGCTGTTAAACCTGTCAGTTCTGAACGGTTCTCAATTTCAGATTTGAGGTATTCTGCCTGCTGGGAAACCCAGGGCATTAAAAACAGAGTGAGATACATCATAATACAGGTTGCGGGTATCACTACCATCAGCATTGGCCTGTACATACGCATTAAACCAATTCCACAGGCCCCCATGGCGGTCATCTCATTGTCTTTATAAAGGCGGCTAAAACAAAGTAGAACGCCGAGATAAAGGCTTAATGGAATAAGTAAAATAAGATAACGGGCCCCTGTAAAAAGCAATAAGGCCAATACAGCATCTGCTGGAATGACACCTTGTGCCGCTTTACCCAATAACCTGGCCAAAGTACCACTCAGTAAAATAAGTAAAAGAACAAGCGTTACCGCTAACCAGGTTAGTAGTAATTCCTTTGATATATAGCGATCTATGATAGTGAAATAGCGCTTCAGCATATTTTTTCAGTGTATTCTTTCATTAATTGTCATGTGGCTCAGGCTATTCTAACCTAAGCTGAATATTACATACATATGTTGTTGATTTAAGCTTATGTGAAAAGCCAGAAGATGACATTCTTCATAAAATACTCAGCTAAAAATGTAGCGCTCTTTTAAGTGTTTTGTTGAATATTCCCTCCCCCCACCTAAATCATGGCTTTATAAACAGCCCGATAAATAGCCGTTAAAAAATTTAAGTAGATGTGACTCACTGCATATTTTAAATCTAATAAATAATATCCTATGTTTATATTCCATAACAAAATAAGGTTTCTTTCTATACAGGTAGAAAATCATATTTTTTATAGAATAAGTACATTTTCTGATGTTTAACCCTGTAAAAAGCGCGTAGAATTGCATAAAATTCTATCTTATTTTTATATTTCAGTTTCTCATCAGGCTGCTAGCTCGATTATTTCGTGGTTGTTCGAGCAATTAACTTATATGCAGACCTGTATTTAAACCATACTATTATTTTTGGAGTAACTATGGATTTTTCGGTTAAAAGTGGTAGCCCGGAAAAACAACGCCTTTCTTGTGTTGCCGTGGGTGTATTTGACTCTCGTAAGCTCTCCCATTCAGCACAAATTCTGGACGATGCCAGCGATGGCTTTATTTCGAACTTAATTCGTCGTGGTGAGTGCGAAGGTAAGTTAGGTCAAACATTATTATTACATAACGTACCTAATACGTTATGCGACCGTATTCTACTAATTGGTTGTGGCCGTGAAAAACATTTTGATATTAAAGCCTTTCAAAAGGTCAACAGTGTCGTATCAACATTTTTGGATGACCGAGGGGCCACAGAAGTTTTTTCATGCATCACAGAGCTTAATGTGAAAAACAGAGATTCTGCCTGGAAAGTAAGTCACGCCGTACAGGCTACAGAAGATTCGCTTTATACTTTTAATCAATTAAAAAGCAAAAAAGAAAATACGCGTCGCCCTTTACGTAAAGTTATTTTCAGTGTTCCCAGCCGTCGTGAGTTACCTGATGGTGAACAGGCTGTGCGTGAAGGTATGGCTATTTCATCTGGCATAAAACTAACCCGAGACTTGTCTAACCTTCCGGGGAATATTTGCACACCAACCTATCTTGCAGAAACTGCTAAACATTTAGAAAAAACTCACCGTGACTTCAAAACCGAAATACTCGAAGAAGATGATATGGAAAAACTGGGCATGGGCTCATTATTATCCGTTTCACGAGGCTCAAGACAACCCGCTAAATTAATTACCATGCAACACATAGGTGGTGACAAAGATCAGAAACCTATTGTCCTGGTTGGTAAAGGTGTGACATTTGATTCAGGTGGCGTTAGCCTCAAGCCGGGCGGAGCTATGGATGAAATGAAATATGATATGTGTGGTGCCGCCAGTGTAATGGGGGTAATGAGTGCATGCGCTGATTTACAACTTCCATATAATATTATCGGCATTATCCCTGCCACCGAAAACATGCCTGATGGTTTGGCCACCAAACCAGGTGACATTGTTACCAGCATGTCAGGTTTAACTATTGAAATACTTAATACCGATGCTGAAGGCCGTTTAATTTTATGTGATGCTCTAACCTATGCACAAAAATTTGACCCTGATGTAGTTATTGATATCGCAACGTTAACCGGTGCTTGTATTGTTGCTTTAGGTAGCCACACAGCTGGTTTACTAGGTAACCATAACCCTTTGATAAATGACCTGTTAAATGCAGGTAGAGATGCAGGTGATCGTTGTTGGGAGCTACCTTTATTTGATGACTATCAGGAACAACTCGATAGTAACTTTGCTGATTTAGCTAACATTGGTGGGCGTGAAGCAGGCACCATTACTGCTGCTTGCTTCCTTTCACGTTTCACCAAAAAATATAACTGGGCACATTTAGATATTGCTGGTGTTGCATGGAAATCAGGTAAAAACAAAGGCGCTACTGGTCGACCTTTACCTATGCTTATGCAATATATATTTGATCGAATTGCTGAGGCAAAATGATCTCTGTTGATTTTTATATCCTGCCCGACGACCAGCTAGAAAACCTGCAGAGATACTCCTGTAAGTTAGCTGAAGAATACTGGCAGTCGGGCGGTCGGGTCTTAATACAAACTGATTCATCTGATGACAGCCAGTCATTAGATAGTCTTTTATGGGATATTCGAGATGAGAGCTTTATTCCACATGGAATTGCCACCTTAGAACCTGTCGACCAGCAACAGCCCATTCTTATTTCACACCAGAAAATTAATGACAATAATTTCCAGCTTGTTATTAACCTGTCTTCGCGCCCAGCAGATGTATCTAATGATGAGCTCAGCATTAAAGAAATACTTAATCAGAACGATCAACGTAAACAGTCGGGGCGACAAAACTACAAAACCTATCGAGAGCTGGGTTACACTTTAAAGCATCATACACTGGAGAGCATTAATGGCTGACTCGGAAAGTAATATACCAACACTTACAGAGATTACGCATCCGGGCAATCAAGAAATGCTTAATCATTTTGATGCTCATGGATTTGATGATGAGACAGAAGAAGCCACCTCAACCTTCACCCTGAAAAATGCCAGTGCAACTGAAAATACAGTAGAGCTAAAAAACTCTGAGCATAATGAAATTCCGTCCATACAAATCGAAGAGATCAGCCCCACCGATATTGAACCGCAGGACTTTTCAGAAGCAATGCAGCCTATAACGGATAAAGACTCTACTAAAGAAGTTAATACTGATGATTTAAAAGATAAAATTGATCAGGCCATTACAGATGCCCTACCGGGTATTGAGGAACATTTAAAAAAACAACTTTATACCCGTTTTGGTGTTTAATTTAATAAACCCAAGCGCATGTCTTTAAACAATAATTAAAACCTTATTACTAGAGATACCATGGAATCGGAGCTGTGGTAATCATAGATCCATGCTTTCACACCCACACATTAATATATTTTCCTCTGCTCTTCCAGTATCTCTGTCCATGCCCCCGTGGCAATTTTTAATTTCCATGAGTAGCCATGAAAAATTCGGGTTAAACCCAGACATAGGATATAATTCCGTTTCTTTTACAATCAAAACTCAAGATATCCATGGAAACGACTTACAACCCACAATCAATAGAACAAACCTGGTACAAAACCTGGGAAGATAAAGGCTATTTCGCCCCACAGACTAAGGCCGATGCAGAAAATTACTGCATTATGATTCCACCGCCTAATGTCACTGGCACATTACATATGGGGCACGCCTTCCAGGATACAATTATGGATGCCTTAACACGTTACCACCGTATGATGGGGGATAACACTCTGTGGCAACCGGGCACAGACCATGCGGGTATTGCCACACAGATGGTTGTAGAGCGTCAACTGGCCGCAGAGGGTAAATCACGCCATGATCTTGGGCGCGACTCATTTATTGATAAAGTTTGGGAATGGAAAGAACAGTCAGGTGGTGCAATTACCCAACAATTACGCCGAATGGGAGGCTCTTTAGACTGGGAGCATGAGCGCTTCACTATGGATGAGGGCTTATCCGACTCTGTACATAAGGTATTTATTCAGTTATACGATGAAGGTCTGATATATCGTGGCAAACGCCTGGTTAACTGGGATCCTGTGTTACACACCGCACTTTCTGACCTGGAAGTTATTTCTGAGGAAGAGTCGGGGCATTTATGGCACATGCGTTACCCTCTCAGCGATGGCTCAGGACACCTGGTGGTTGCCACCACACGCCCTGAAACCATGCTAGGTGATTCTGCTGTTGCTGTTCACCCTGAAGATGAACGCTTTAAGCACTTAATTGGCAGCACTATCACACTACCATTAGTCGGCCGTGAAATTCCTATTATTGGCGATGACTATGTAGAAATGGAGTTTGGTAGCGGCTGTGTGAAAATCACCCCTGCACATGACTTTAATGACTATGAAATGGGGCAACGCCATGCCTTGCCTATGCACAATATTTTTACCGTAAATGCCTGTATTAATGACGAATGCCCGGAAAAATATCGGGGCATAGAACGATACGAAGCGCGAGACATGATTATTCATGATCTGAAAGAATTAGACCTTTTAGAAAAAATTGATGATCACAAATTAATGGTACCCCGTGGTGATCGTTCAGGCTCAGTAGTTGAGCCTTATTTAACAGATCAATGGTATGTAAGAATTGCCCCCCTGGCGGAACCTGCAATTGCTGCGGTTAAGAATGGTGATATTAAATTTGTACCCGAAAACTGGAACAAAACTTACTACGAATGGATGAACAATATTCAGGACTGGTGTATCTCACGACAAATCTGGTGGGGACATCGAATTCCTGCATGGTATGACGACAATGGGAAAGTCTATGTTGCGGACTCGGAAGCTGAAGTGCGTACGAAATATAAACTGGCAGATGATGTAAACCTTAAACAGGATGACGATGTACTAGATACCTGGTTCTCGTCTGCTCTATGGCCTTTCTCAACCTTAGGCTGGCCTGAAGACACTGATCGCTTAAAACAGTTTTACCCTACCAGTGTGCTTGTTACCGGCTTCGATATTATTTTCTTCTGGGTTGCACGAATGATAATGTTCGGCCTGAAATTTATGGATGAAGTGCCGTTTAAAGAAATTTATATTCACGGTTTAGTGCGTGATGCAGACGGGCAAAAGATGTCGAAATCTAAGGGTAACGTATTAGACCCTATCGATATAATTGACGGCATAGATTTAGAATCATTAGTCACCAAACGAACCAGCGGACTAATGCAGCCAAAAATGGCAAAGAAAATTGAAAAGTCTACACGTAAACAATTCCCTGACGGTATCCCCTCTTTTGGAACCGATGCATTGCGCTTCACTTTTGCATCACAGGCAACCACTGGCCGCGATGTCGTATTATCAACCGATCGTATTTCAGGTAACAGAAACTTCTGTAATAAAATATGGAATGCAACGCGCTATGTATTAATGAATACCGAAGGTCAGGACAATGGTGTTGATAATGAAAATTGTGAATACTCATTAGCCGATCGATGGATTCGTTCTCGCTTACAAGCCGTTGAAGATGATGTGCACCGTCACTTTAAAACCTATCGTTTTGATTTGGCTGCACAGGAAATCTACTCATTTGTTTGGGAGGATTATTGCGACTGGTATTTAGAACTATCTAAACCCGTATTACTTAAAGAGCATTTCAGTGATGCAGAGAAACGTGGCACGCGCCAAACACTGGTGCAGGTTTTAGAAACCATTCTACGTTTAAATCACCCGATTATGCCATTCATAACTGAAGAGTTATGGCAAAAAGTAGCTCCTTTAGCAGGTATTAACGCAGACACCATTATGTCCCAGCCTTACCCTGCTTCATCAGCTAAAATGTTAGATAAAGATGCTGAAAAAGAGCTGGAATGGGTTAAGCGATTTGTAATTGGTATCCGACGTATTCGTTCTGAAAGCGATATTGCGCCAGGCAAACCATTACCTGTGATTTTACAAAATGCTAGTGATTCAGATATCAATCGTTTTAAAGACAATGAATCATTTGTAATGACACTTGCTAAACTAGAATCTGTTAACTTTATAAGCGAGGATGAAGTTGCACCCGAATCTTCAACAGCACTAGTAGGTGAAATGAAAATACTCATTCCACTTGCCGGTCTTATCGATAAAGATGCGGAGCTAGCCAGACTTAACAAAGAAATTGGAAAACTTGAAGTTAATTACAACAAAGGCAAAGCGATGCTTGATAACCCTGGCTTTGTTGACAAAGCACCTGAAGCCCGTGTAAATAAAGAACGTGAAAACGTCGCAGCAATGGAATCAGCAATAGTAAAACTAAAGGAACAGTTGACAATTATTTCTGCCCTATAATATCCCTCTTTTTAAAAAAATGGATATTGGGTGATTAGGCATAAACCTGCTTCACCCTCCCATTTTAAGAGAAATTTTAAAATTAAGTAAAACATTTAGAGAGTATCAGTATGACTTTTGCACCGGAAAAGCAACAACAAATCGCTACTTTTCATGCTCCGCTTATTGTGAATGTGGTTAACTCAATCAGTGATACATCATTACGCCCTGGTCTTGAGCAGGTATTAAAAGCTTCTGCAGAGAATGGCTGGGGGGATTTGGTGACAGCAATTCGCAAAGTAATGAAGGGGCAGCGTGACAGCAGCATTTTAAAAGGCCTAGATGAAGAAGATCAGATTATTATCGACGCGATATTAAAGGGCATACAAAATCCTGCAACATTACCTGATCCTAATCAGGAAGCTGACCCGTCTATGGCGGCTCCTATGCTTGCACAATTAATAAATGGGGCCAGCAAAGGCGACACCAATGCACTGAGCATGTTAGGACAAATGGCAGAACAAATGTCTACAACCCAGGGAGATTTAGCCCGCTTTAGCACACTAATTAAACCATTAGTCGATGGTGAGCGAGATGTAGATAAACTATGCGATAAAATTGGACCACAGGGCGAGTCACTTGTTGTTTCAATATTAAATGAACTGGGCAAACTAGATATACATTAAGTTATAGTCGTTTGTAATTATTAGAAAAATAAAATCAGTTTGAGTAACTTAAGTTAATCACACATATATTATTGTTTTTTCTGTCATTGGTGTGTACTTTCTATACAACATGTTTTGACATTAGAAATCATTTTTCATCCAGCAGCTTATTCAAGCGATGCTCGAAATTACGCTTAAACTTTAACATATGACTAATCTGTATATCATCCCGTTCAATAACATTAAATACACGCAAGGGCACATCAATATCAGTTACATAGACAGGAAGTCTCCCCTCAGTTATCATTCTTGTTGACAGATATTGAACGCATTCTACTAAAACACTTTGTTGAAAGTCCTGGTAATTAAACTGACGTCCATCGCAAACCAGGCTAAGCCTATCCCCGCCTTCATGACCATCAATACTAACTTTTATATCAATAAATTTTTTACTACCAGTAATCGCATCACTACCAATCGTAAAAAAATCTATACCGCCTAACTGATTGTAACTTACTTGATGCATTTCTAGTGAAGGCAGCTCTCGCTCCTGATAATTTATTTTCTTTAATCTATTTCTAATATTTCTAAAAAAATACAACCAGTGCATTATGTAGCTTTCTCGATTGTATGCACTAAATGTGTCACTCCAAAGCGATCCTTTTTCATCCAGAACCCAACTATAAAAACTCTGATTAATTACTTGAAAAAACACTTGCAGAGTATTCTGCTTATTATTCTGATAAATTTCACGCAACGGATATTCAGTAAATGCAAGACGCTCAAATGCAGTATTATGAAAATCTTTTGTTGCTGCTTCAAGGTATTCAATTAAAGCATGTTGACTTCCAATTTTATAAGGCATTAATATTGAATCTTCTACTATAACCACATGATAATCAGAACCTATTCTTAAAACAAACCGTCCATTATCAGGCTGATTATTGTAAAAGAAAGACTGCATCTCTTCATAAACCTGCTCAACGCGTTGTGCCATGTAAGTACTATCACCGACACCATGACCAAATATTTTAAGCGGTTGTGGGCGACTCAAACTATCTAGCGGAGCATGGTGGGTCCAGTCACATAAACACCTTAGAACACCAGTGGTGCTGGAGTACTGCCTTGTATGCACATCACCCCAACTATTAATAATTAACTGCTCACAATGGGTTACTAAATTTCGAGACTCATGGGCAAAACTTAAAGGGTCATCAGTTTTTGTTACGTCAGCAAAGTCTTTCTTGGATATTGACATAAAATTAACAAATAAAAGTGACTGTAATGGCCTCACAGGATTCTCAAACGCTTCAGCCGGTATTGCGGAGAGTAATTCAGGATTTAACTGTTGTATTAATGTTTCCAGTACATAGCGGGCTTCAATTTGTTTAACTTGCTGTTTTGGACAATCGATAGAAACCTGTGTCGAGTTATTAACTACCCTATTGAACCAGCACCATGCTAGCACCCCAAGCAAACTACTAAAACCTTCAATAGTTTTTTCATTACCATCTGCAACACCTAACACTAAGCTCCAACGGTCTTCTTCATTAACAACTTCATGCTTTAATAGTATTCGATCAAAAATGATATCGACTTTATCTTTATTATTATATAAAGGCACACGATCTGCATTATCCGACAAAAACACTAGCATATTATCAGTAATTATTTTTAAAGACGGGTCAACATCATCGATATTTTTTTCGGCATTATAAAGCGTGATAATATTTGAAAATATTTGACTAATTTTATAGGTAAGTGCTTTAAAGAAGTTGAGATACATGATTATGCTATCTAAACCCGTGACTGATAACTCATTAACATAATCCTCATCCAAAAAAGCATCTACTATATTAACGTTCAGATCACCAGGCATTGCTTTCAACTGTGAAAACAATCTTCTTGGAGATAGCACATGTTTACTCACAGCATAATGACCTAATACATCACGCATTATCTGTGCGACAACATCAATGGGTGACACCTGCACATCACCATCATAAATATTTTTCTTCAACCGAGTAGAAATTCCATTATGCTCTGGCCATGATGAATTTTTCTGATCTGCTATGAGCAATTTAACCAGACATATCTCTGGTGCCTGTTTTATTTTTTGTACAAGCTCTACTGCATCATAAATAATATCTTCACGTGTTAACTCTGCGGCACTCCCCAGATCAATAAATTCATCATTATCTACAAACCTTGCCTGCTTTATATGCTCAACAAACGCTGCATATTCACTTTCTTTAGAAGGCGGCACCAGCCACCACACAGGGTATTTACCGGCAAGCAAAGAAACTTCACTATAAAAATAATCTATAAAAATTGATTTTATAGTTTTAAGACTATCTTCAAATTTACCACTTCTGAAGTCTGCATCAGACAGGCATAAAAAATCAATTTCACTACCCCTCAAAGAAAACCACTTATCTAATTTATTTATTTTTTCTTTAACAAACTCTATTTGATTTTTATTTAAACTAGATCGATAAAATATCCAACAAATATTTTTATTATCTATTAAACTTTTCTGATACATAACCGAATCAAATGCAAAATTCTTTATAACGCCTTCCTGCTGATAACGAAACTTGTTATTTAGTGATTTAGCCTGGTTTATTATATTTTTATCTGGCTTATAAGAATAAACACCAACTGGAACATCTGGACCAACATAGCCTGGTAACAGTTTATTATTGAGCTGTAAAAAAAGCGGAATCAATTCAATATATTTGCCAACATCACTTATTGATTCAGTAACTAGCCGGTCATGCTGTATAGCATTCCAACGAAAATACGCATCCTTAGCATCTGCAACTGTCAGTTTACTATCGGTTTTCATCAGAAATATATCGATCAAGGCGTTTTGTAAAGTCATCTATTTTAAATGGCTTTGTTATATAATCATTTGCACCAGCTAAAAGAGACTTTTTAACATCAGCAACATCAGAACTAGCTGTTAACATAACTACAGGTGTTTTAGCCCAATTATCTTTATTGCGAATTTTCTTAACCAGCTTAATGCCACTCATATTAGGTAAGCCTATATCCATAACTACCATACGTACCGGAAACATTGTGTTAATTAAGTTATATGCATTAATGCCATCATCTATTTCTAATATTTCCACATGATATTTAGTGAGTAAACGGTAAACCATTTTACGCACTACCGGATCGTCCTCAACTAACAAAACAACTTTTTGCTTTAGATATTTCATAAAGGATTTATGAAAATCAGTAGAGTCATATGGTTTCACTGAAAAATCCGTTGCACCACTATGCTTAGCATTTTCAATTTTAGTTTGGTTTTTAACACTACTTACTAACAAAATAATATAGGCATATTTACCTGTTTCAGTTTTTCTAATTTCACGACATAACTCAAAACCATTTGCATCATCTAATTCGCCATCAATAATAATTAGTGTAATTAAATCTTTTGCTTTTGAATTTTCATTAGATTTCAAAATATTTCGAGCTTGTTCTGCATTCCTCGCGACAACTACTGACTCTAAACCAAACTCGTTAAATGATTGCTTGATTTTAATTTCTGATGTTTTTTCAGAATCAATAATTAATATCATATCTTTTTTTACAACCCAATAATTTTAAATTTCGGTTGCATCATTTGGCGATTTAACACGAGATAAAATCATAGCACCTATAATAAATAGCAACATTACTGACAATATTGAATATCGATGATTTTCAGTTATCAAAGCCACGCTTCCCATTAATATAGGCCCAATAATCGCTGCCGATTTTCCCAGCATATTATAAATACCAAAATATTCTGCTGTTTGGCCATTTGGTATCATGCGCGAGAAGTACGATCGACTCATAGCCTGAACCCCTCCTTGTACCAACCCTATCAGTACAGCTAACATGTAAAAATCATTTACCGTTACCATACCATAACCCAGCCACGTTATGAGTGCGTACACCCCTATGCCCGCCATCAATGATTTTTTAACCCCAACACGACTGCCAAAATAGCCATATATTATAGCTGCTGGAAACCCTACAAACTGTGTTATCAATAAAGCCTGTATAAGATCACCAGTATCGAAGCCTAATGCCATACCATAGTCCACAGCCATGCGAATAATAGTATCAACCCCATCAATATACACCCAATATGCAAGCAGAAATAATCTTGTCTGTCGATTGCTAAATACAGTTTTAAACAATTCAAAAGTTTGCGAAAAAACACTCGACTGAATTGTTTTCTCTTGTCCGTAACTATCAATTGTCCAGAAAGCTAGTGGCATACTAAAAACAAACCACCATACTGCCACAAAAATAAAACACAGCAACACAACATCTATTGTATTATTAAAGCCGAGTAATTCTGCTTTCTGAGTTAGAACCACGCAAATAGCTAATGCAATCCCACCTCCAAGATACCCCATGCCATACCCTAATCCTGACACCTTATCTATCTGCGTCTCAGTGCAAATTGGCACCAATAACGCATCATAGAATATATTGGCAGCCATGAAGCCAACCGTTGCAACAACATATAGCATTAGAGCTAGAACCCACTCACCTTGATGATTTATATAAAACATTCCTGTACTAATCGAACCAAGAATCATAAATCCTAGCAATAATTTTTTACGTATTCTAAATTTATCTCCAACAACACCTATAAAAGGCGCAATAAAAACTATAATTAAGCTGGCTAATGCATTTCCAGCACCCAACCAAAAAGTATTTTCAGAATCTGTTAAATTTGATGCCCAATATGATTTAAATATTATTGGAAAAAATCCGGCAATAACAACAGTAGCAAAAATAGAATTTGCCCAATCATAAAATGCCCAACCGATTATTGATTTAGTTTTATCATTAATCATTTATTTAATTTCATCTATATTACTACTTTATTAAATTAACATTTATAAAAATAATTTACTTCTTCACTAACAGCTATAGTGTCATTTTCTACGGTATTTTTTTAGACTAATCATTACACTTAACTGATCACCCATTTTTCCCAGCCCCATACTTTGTAAAATAAGCATATCTGATTTGGCTATAGATGCTCTTGATGACTCGTGAATCACATTCAAGCTATTCCCAGCCTCTTCTGTTGATGACTACGAAACTAAACTAGAATTCAATAATTTTTTCGATACCCATTAAACCTACTATGTCAGAATATGATATGACTACACCCTCCATTAATTCATCGGCTTTATCTGCCTGCTCCGCAGCCCGCGCAGCTTAAATTGCAACATTAAGTGCTAACAAGTTGGTTTGTTCCGCCACACCGGTTATCATACCAATAATTCCCCCTATAGTTTTACTATCTTCACCCTGTTATTTTACAATCATTCCTGCATTATTTACCGATTCCGACAACATCATGACACCGCTAATCGTTTCAGTCATAATCTGTTTCCCACTTAACCCTTCCTATTCTGATTTATTAGCTAACTGATATGTATTCTCTGCTACTTCGCTTCCTAAATTAACTGCAGCTTGCTACTTATCCGTATTTTCCTTCACCTGAGCAGTACTTGATGATTGCTGTTGCATACTGTCTGCAATTTCTGTAAACATACTCGATAAGCTTTGCGCTTCAATATTTGGTTTTTTAGCTACATCAGCAAGTAATTCAATATTAGCTAAAGATAACATCAAAAACTGATTATACTTTTCAGAAAAACATCTGATATCTTAGTCACATAGTTTTGCTGTCAACTCATATTCCGGCCTCCACCCTCTATCTCAACACTATATCACTCAAGTTGCTTATATAAATAATTGACTTATAGTGCGTCGATTACAAATCCCTAAGACAATTGGGAGAGTGACAACTAAGATTAAGCATGTTGAAATAAATATAAATAACCGGCCACTGACTTCATAAATAACACTAAATAGACCCACTGTAAGCCAGGAAATACTTATAGCATATATCTCTTCAATTAGTTTCTAACGTAATATATTCATACCAGGCGATCCTGAATTACTTCTAATCATCTACTCTAAAACCATCCATGAATAATAATTCATACCAAAAATACGTATCATTTATGATATTATTTTGTAAGCTACTGATAACATTAACTTAATTACTAAACAAATAACTGTATCAGCAACAATACTGGTCCCACACTATTAAAATACTAAACTAGAGTTTTATATATTAAAACCCTATTTATTCTTTAATTTACGGTCACTTATGTTAAATTTCACTACGACCATACTTTATTTCTGTATAACTATTTAATAATAGTATATAAATACTAATTCTTTCGATATTCGTAATAATATGAACCGAACTTTTCTCATTTTTCTCATGATTGGAACAGCTATGATGATTACCGTAATTGGTCATCATGAGCCGACAACTCAACTTGATACAATGCCCTGGGAAGTTGATCAACTAGACAATAATTCCTTACGGGTATTTGGTATAACCCTGGGCAAAACAAGCATACAGGAAGCCAATCAAATTTTTGCTAGTTTTGGAAAAACACAGCTTCAAGTCACTACAGACATAAACAAACATCAAACATTTCAGCTTGTTACTAACTACGAAGACCTAATTATTGGTGGCTTAATTGCTGAAATAAAATTAACCTACCTTACTAACCAGAAAGAATTAAAAGCGATATTCCGCTCACTTGAAGTTTCTTCAAATAAACCAAAAGATGAGCCCAAACTAAAATCAGATATTCAATTTTATTCTGTAAATAAGAAAATAGAGATTAACCACCTAAGTGCTCCAGTTTCACAAATCACCTACACACCCTCTATAGATTACGGACAGGAAGAATTACGCCAGAACTTTGGATTAGCTGCAGAGGAAATTAAACTGAGTGATGATGAGCTACTTTGGATTTACCCTGAAATGGGCCTTAAAATTCATATTCATAGGACGCAACCAGATCATTTTGTTTATGCCCCATTAAAATAGCATCTGAATTTTTATGCTCTGAATTCTATGAGAACAATAATTCTTACTTAAAAACCAATACTAAACAGAAAAATATACTTGGTAATTTAAAGTGAATGCATAACATTGAAAGCCAGCGCTGTTACACAAAAAGATTATAACCTGGCCTATATCTACTCACTAAACCGGTGAGGTATCTTCTTTGAATTCCACCAATAGCTAAACCACATATACTCCATGTTCACGTGTAGCTAAAAACTTAACATCTGGATAACGCTCTTGAGTCATATCTAAATTCACTCGTGTAGGAGCAATGTAAACCAGATCACCTGCATGATCTAAAGCCAGATTAGAAGCTGCTTTATCTTTAAATTTGGCTAGCATTTTTTCGTCTTCACATTCCACCCAACGAGCGGTAGTCACGTTTACGTGCTCAAATGTACAGTCAACGTTATATTCATACTGCAATCTATGCGCGACAACATCAAATTGTAAAACACCCACAGCACCTAAAATTAAATCATTATTATTTAATGGACGGTATAGCTGCGTTGCCCCTTCTTCACAAAGTTGCATTAAGCCTTTTTGTAAAGCCTTCATTTTTAACGGATCACGTAACTGTGCACGCCTAAACAGTTCCGGTGCAAAGTTTGGAATACCTGCAAACTGCAAGTCTTCACCTTTTGTAAAAGTATCACCTATACGTATCGTGCCATGATTGTGTATACCTATAATATCTCCCGCGTATGCCTCGTCCGTGTGACCTCTATCTGCTGCCATAAATGTCATCGCATCATTTAGCTTTATATCCTTTTGAATACGAACATGCTTTGCCTTCATGCCTTTTTCAAACTTGCCCGAACATATACGCATAAAGGCAATACGATCACGATGCTGTGGATCCATATTTGCCTGAATTTTAAATACAAATCCTGTAAAGCCTTCCTCATCAGCATTAACAAACCTTGAGCCCGCATCACGACCTTTAGGCATAGGTGCAAACTCATCTAATGAATCGAGCAATTCCTTAATACCAAAATTATTGATTGCAGAACCAAAGAACACTGGCGTTAACTCACCTTTACGATAAGCATCTAAATCAAATTCATGGCTTGCACCTTTAACCAGATCAATTTCATCTCGAAGCTCCTCAGCCATAGAACCAAGCCTTTCATCCAATTCCGGGTTGTCCAGGCCTTGTATTACTTCACCCTCCAGTATTTTTCCACCATGAGTCGCACTGAAAAGATGAACACAATTATTATACAAGTGAAACACGCCTTTAAAGCTTTTACCCATACCTATAGGCCAGGTCATTGGTGCACACATAATACCTAAAGTATTTTCAACATCATCTAGCAAATCAATAGGATCACGAGCTTCACGATCCATTTTATTTACAAATGTAATAATCGGCGTATCACGCAAACGACAGACATCCATCAACTTAACTGTTCGTTCTTCTACACCTTTTGCAGCGTCTATCACCATTAGAGCTGAGTCAACTGCCGTTAATGTACGATAGGTATCTTCTGAAAAGTCAGCATGACCCGGCGTATCTAATAGATTGATAATACAATCGTTATAGGGAAACTGCATAACAGATGATGTAACAGAGATTCCACGCTGCTTTTCAAGCTCCATCCAGTCTGATGTGGCATGACGCGCTGCCTTACGGCCTTTTACTGTACCGGCCATCTGAATAGCACCACTAAAGAGCAATAATTTTTCAGTTAGAGTAGTTTTACCCGCATCAGGGTGAGAGACAATCGCAAAGGTACGACGGCGCTGCATTTGCTCTAATAATTCAGACATAGGTAAGAGTCAGTCAAGGCTAAGATAATATGCAATTATACAATAATTGAGGGCATAAATGAAAATGCAATTATGATACATAAAATACTGTGATTATTAATGTATTTTGCTATCACCTATCACTTTTACCTAAATTTAACATTAAGGCTAAACATAATTGTTTTTTAAAAAATTAGACTTAGTCCTCTTTTTTTAAAAAATACTTAAGGTATTTTATGTATACAATTAATTAACCAATTTGAAATTGCTATAAAAATATTGAACTTAACGTTTTATTAGTCACTCTTAGCTGACTTATTCTTTGCGCATAAGCTCAGTGCTTGTTTTTTAACAATCATACAGAGTTGTACGTTCAGGTACGGATATCTGAAGTTAACATCAAACCTAAGACGGGTTAATGATATTAAAAGTGGCTTTAACTTCCACTTAGACTAGAAGGGAGCTCTCTAAAGATTATAAATATATTACCAGCTAGTAACGGAATTCTTTTATATGGTAGACCAAACGAGCGACCCGATTAATCTTAAACAGGACATACTCCGCACTCTAACTGATAATTTACCCGATATGCTATGGGTTAAAGACCTGAAGGGGCGGTATTTATTCGCCAATCAAGCAATTTGTGAAAACCTGTTAATGGCAAAAAACACCAGTGAGCCTATTGGCCAGACAGATGTATTTTTTGCACTACGGGAAAGAGCTACTCAACCAACCAATAAAGACTGGCACACCTTTGGCGAACTCTGCTTTAACTCTGACGAAGTCGTTATAGAAAACAACCGCCCAATGCGCTTTGAAGAATATGGGAATGTCAAAGGCCAAATACTTTATCTTGAAGTACATAAAGCTCCCTTTTATGACAAAAACGGAAATATACTAGGCACCGTAGGAAGCGCTCGTGATATTACCGATATGATGCATATGAAAAAAGAATTAGTAGAGCAAAAAAATGTTCTCTACTATCAGGCACATCACGACTTACTTACCGGTCTCCCTAATCGACTACTTTTCCAGGATCGCCTTAATCAATCTCTTTTAAAAAGCAAACATCGCGATCTTAATGTTGCTCTACTTTTCATCGATCTGGATCATTTTAAAATCATAAATGATGTATTTGGGCATGACAGAGGTGACCAGGTTTTACAGGTACTCGCTAAACGAATCTCTCATATTATTCATGACACCGACACATTTTCTAGGCTAGGTGGTGATGAATTCACCCTAATAATTGATGACGTTAAGGATATATCACACATTGTAAGCCTTACAAAAAGAATACTACACACAATAGAAGAGCCCGTTATTATAAATGAAACGCAACATTACGTTACTGCAAGCATAGGCATTTGCCTTGATTGTAATGACAACATAACTGGAGCCGACATGCTCAAGCATGCAGATTCTGCAATGTACCGAGCAAAAGAGAGGGGGCGAAATACCTTTGAGTTTTATTCTGAAGAATTAACTAAAAGAGCACTTGATAGGGTATTACTTGAAACCGAACTTAGGACCGCATTACAAGAGCAACAACTCGATGTGCACTTTCAACCCAAGGTAGATTTAATAACTAATCAGATTTCTGGCATGGAATGCCTTATCCGCTGGGAACACCCTAAATTAGGTAACTTATCTCCCGAATCATTTATTCCACTGGCTGAAGAAACAGGATTAATAGTTGAACTTGATCGATGGTGTTACACAAAAAGTATTAAGCAATTTAAAAACTGGCAAGACATAGGCCTTATAGATAATCACGTGCTTGCCTTAAATTTATCCATCAAGCATCTTGAGCAAGAAGATATTTTTGAGTTTCTTGAGCAACTGGTTATTGAAACAGATATAGAACCTGGTTGTATTGAGCTTGAAATTACTGAAACTCATATGATGGAAAATATAAACAATATTAAAGACACCTTAAGACAGATAGAAGAATTAGGTATTCGTTTGGCAATAGATGATTTTGGAACTGGCTATTCATCATTGTCATACCTTAAACAACTTCGCCTCGATACTTTAAAAATTGACCGATCATTTATTAAAGATATACCTGAAAATGATGAGGACGCCACCATTGTTCGCGCAATATTAGCAATGGCACGCGGACTTAAACTTAATGTGGTTGCGGAGGGGGTAGAAAACGAAAACCAGTTGAAATTTTTATTAAATGAAAACTGCGAATGTGCTCAGGGTTATTTATTTTCAGAAGCACTTTCAATTAAAAACATGGAAGCAATGCTATATCAGAAAAAAACATTAAATATTGATTCCACTAAGAAAAACAATTTAATAATTGATAATTTTGTTGAGGCTTAAAAATAATTTTAAAGTTTTTAAAATTAATTATTTGTGCCTGCTTTAAATTTTGACGTATTAATATAGAGAGAAATAAAAATAATGTTTTTGGACACAAACATTAAGAATTAAGGTGGAGAGACAACTAGTTCACCCTCCACCCGCTTAACCGTTATTACCAAACAGATTAAAAACTATATTTTATACCTGCAGTAATTGCCACCTGGTCATTAGTTACTGTTAAATCACCCAAACCCGTTGTCGCTGCTGCTACTGTTACATCCGGACTTGTTGCATATGTTAGCGCCATATCCAGAGAAACATTCTTCGAAAAGATATAACCAAAACCAGCTGTGTAATGGCGCTCTGTTATTGCAGGAAACATAACATGATTAAACGTATTTAATACATGCCCATTTTCTGGTCCACCTAAAAATACTGGCGTAGTATCTGTGTTATTTGCAATCGGGTTTTTACCATAATTGTAGCCAAATCTCAGTGCCAGTTTATTAATAAAATATTCTACGCCCAGGGCATATACCGTTTGATTCTCCCAACCAAAGTCTTTATAACCTTCAGCATCACCCCATTTAATACTCTTCACATCAAATGTGACTGATGCCTTCTCATTTTTCCAGTCGACTCCTAAACCAATATGAGCAGGCTGTTCAAGATTATCGCTAAAATTAACCAAAGCTCCGGGCTGGCCATAACCAAAGGCAGCTGCTGAATTACTAATTTGGCGATCATAGGTCATTGCAATAGCAGACTCATAAACCAGCCCAAGAGTTACACCTGAATTGGGTATATCATATGAGACCCCCAAATCATAACCAATCCCAAAGTCATACGATGAGCCTTGCCCAACTTGTTTTGTAGGTGGCGAGTTAAACACACCAAACTGATCTGTATTAGACGTAGTGAACGCAAGATCAAGCGCACCATATTGAAGCACTGGGGCAAAACCGATAGACCAGTTGTCCTGACCGTAAGCGACGGGCATAGCAAACTTTAACAATAATAAATTAGAGCGCATGCCGTACAAACCCACCTGACCGGTTGTGGGATCAATCATTGGAGCACTATCTCTCCAGTCTGTTCCCATCCCTGCAGAACCGAACATGCCTACACCCATAACCCAACCATCATTAAGCGTATGCGCAATTGCGACCTCAGGTATCATATTTTCCTTAGCATCACTACTCGCAGATAAATCTTGTGGACTACCATTTTTTGTAATTTCAACATCTGGTGCGAAAAAAGTTCCACCAAACATCACTTCAAGCCCTTTCTGTTTAGATAAAAGTGCCGGGTTTTTTAGCGCCGATTCTGCGCCCATATAATGGGCAATACCTGTACCACCCATAGCACGAGAAATAGCACCAAGACCAATAAGAGAATCACCATTAGTGGCAACAGCATTTAACGAAAATGTAGAAGCAACAGCTGCGCTCACAATTAATATTTTATTTTTCATAAGTATATTCACGATTATTACAGGGATATTTATGCTCGATTATTTGCAATCAAACAAGTTAAATTCGGCGCATATTATAGCATACTGGGTATTTTTATTTCAGTTGAAAAACCGACAATAAAAAAATTAATAATATCTATTATATAAGCACAACTACCATATGCTTTTTAAGATGTTTTTTCAGCTTTCTACAAACGAAAGTAGTACTACTTGAAATTATAATTTTTTGTCGATAACTAATTGTTACTAAAGGGATAAATGAGTTGGCAAAAAACAAAATTAATTCTAATTTTCTACTTTGATACCTTAATCCAGGTTAAGTTCTTTTGCATACACCAATGCATCTTCTCTCATTTCATCAGCTGGATAATAATTTTTTCTTAAACCTATTCGGTTAAAGCCTTCCTGATCATACAAATTTTGTGCAATTACATTTGATTCGCGTACTTCCAGAAATATTGAATTACCCTGCCTTTCTGCCGCCAATTGCATTAGTTTATGCAGCATGCGCTTTCCCAGACCTCTACCTTGCGCTCCAGGTAAAACACATATATTAAGAATATGCGCTTCATTTACCGCCACTGATACAAGCCCATAGGCAAGCAACTCATTCTGTTCAAGGTAAACCCAACAGTTATACCCTGTACGCATACAATCTTTAAATATACCTTCTGTCCAGGGGTGCGTATAAACTGCTCTTTCAATTTCCATAACTGAAGGAATATCATCTTCCGTCATTTCACGAAAACCACTTACCAGATCTAATTCAGAATTTACTGCCATACGATTCAATAGTTTTAATTAATATGCTTCATTATTTGTAGCAGATCAGCCCATACTTTGCGTTTAGTTTCCGATGATCCAAATAATTCACGTGGATGATAAGATGCAAATACTGGAATATCCAGATGCTGATGGTGACGCAAGCGTAGATCAGTAATTGATTTTTGACTCACTAATAATTGCTGACTAGCCTGCTCACCTAAAACTAAAATAGCACCCGGCTTGAGCAAATTTATTTGAGCTGTTAAATGATCATCACAACAAATCATCTCTGATGTTTGCGGCAATCTCTGCTCTGATGGACGACACTTAACCAGACTACTTAAATAAACAGATGATATTTGAATACCTATTGTTTGCAGCATTGCCTTAAGCATATTTTTATCAGCCACATCAAATAATGCATTTTCACCTGATTCATCTTTTACCGGTGCGTCAATTAATATAAGCAAGTTAGCAGAGACATTTCCTTCACCACTTATAGCTTGCTTACGAGTTGTATGTAATTCACATAACTCACACTGAGCAATTTTAACACCAAGTGCCTCCATGTTATTAATAAGATTTGTTGATTCCTGAGTAATACTCGGAATTACAGAATTAAATTCAGGTGATATTTCAGATTTTACCTGTTTGGATTCGTTAGGTTCTGCGACGCTTACTATTTCGTCGAGTAGTGGTACTGCTTTCGTTGCTGACACTTTTAAAGAGGGATCAAACCATGTTTGTATTCCCATAACATCCAGATACTGACAACGTAAACTCTCCGACAGCACGCCAGCAACAGTACTGGTAGCTGCGGATTTTTTTTCTATATCACCTGACTCAATCAACTATACATCACCCTTTTGCGGATGTGGTCGATCTGCGTCAGAGACCATTAAGCGATTTAGCGCATTTATATACGCTTTTGCAGATGCAATAACGATATCCGTATCTGCCCCCTGACCGTTTACGACCATATCAGCTTTTGATAATCGCACTGAAACCTCACCCTGTGAATCGGTACCACTAGTGATGTTATTTACTGAATACAGTTTTAACTCTGCTTCACTATTAGCAACTTTTTCAATAGCTTTAAATGCCGCATCAACAGGTCCGCTCCCTAATTCACTAGCCGTTATTTCTTCACCGTTAACCTGAACGACTACATCTGCCTGGGGTGTTTCACCCGTTTCAGAACACACTTTTAAACTAATTAGTTTAAATTGCTCGTTCTCAGCACTCCAGCTAGAATCTGCCATTAAAGCACGTAAATCTTCATCAAAAATTTCGTGTTTTTTATCTGCAAGCGTTTTAAACCGAGAAAAAGCAGAGTTTAAATCTTCTTCCGATTCCAGTTCTATATCTAACTCAGCTAAACGTGTTTTGAACGCATTACGTCCTGAGTGCTTTCCCAAAACAATTTGCTTTTCATTCCAGCCGACATCCTGGGCCCGCATAATTTCATATGTTTCACGATTCTTTAAAATACCATCCTGATGTATACCTGATTCATGAGCAAATGCATTAGCACCAACAATCGCTTTATTCGGTTGCACAGGAAAACCAGTGACACTGGATATTAATTTTGAACAGGACATGATTTGTGTAGTGTCTAAAACCGTATCGCAGTTAAATAAATCCTGACGCGTACGCACAGCCATAACAACTTCTTCTAATGAAGCATTTCCTGCTCTTTCACCTAATCCATTGATCGTGCACTCAACCTGACGCGCACCATTTTGTACAGCCGATAATGAATTAGCAACGGCAAGACCTAAGTCATTATGACAATGTACTGAAAAAACGGCTTTGTCTGAATTAGGAATTCTCTCAATCAGGTTTTTAATCAATTCACCAAATTGATTCGGCAAGTTATACCCCACCGTATCCGGTATATTAATGGTGGTTGCACCTGCATCAATAACAGCCTCTATAATTCGGCATAAAAAATCAAGCTCTGAACGCCCGGCATCTTCTGGTGAAAATTCAATATTATCGGTATACCTTCCACAAAGCTTAACCGCATCAACTGCCTGCTTTAATACTTCATCAGGCTGCATGCGTAACTTCATTTCCATATGAATTGGAGAAGTCGCAATAAAAGTGTGTATACGTGAAGAGTTTGCTTTTTTAAGAGCCTCACCGGCGCGACTAATATCTGTAGCTAACGCCCTTGAAAGCCCGCAAACAGTACTGTCTTTAACAACTTCTGCTACCGCCTTCACTGCTTCGAAGTCACCTTCTGATGCAATAGGAAAACCGGCTTCAATAATATCAACCTTCATACGTTCAAGTGCTTTTGCTATATGCACTTTCTCGTCTTTGGTCATCGAAGCACCAGGGCTTTGCTCACCATCACGCAAGGTTGTATCAAATATAATTAATTTTTCTTTTGGATTTATTTCTTTAGTACTCATGATCTGTCTGTCCTGCAAATCAACTTTAAAATTGGGGTGTTTTTATGCGTATTTCGCCTCGCCAGAACTTATTATCTGCCCTACGGCAGTAGTAATGAGAGCGCATGTAAAGGAAGTAGGAACAGGCAGGACAGAGTATTACTTGCAAAAGTATTGCAAGATGTAACTACAATTCGGTTGTTTGCTCTGTTTTTGTTCATACTGGTAAAACTATAACGATTTCAGATAGATTTGCCAAGACTTAATTTCATGTTGATGCAACTAAGCATTATCTTAATCAGACTTAGTCTGAATATTTCTTACGGCCTATTTTTCGCACTTTACGAAATACGCTCAAAACCGGGCCAGATAAGGCATACAAACCAAAAACCAGCAGCAATGCTTTTGATATATCCAGCGATGCCAGAGCTAACACCAGCACCACAATTAAAATTGAATAAAATGGTACCTTACCCTTGAAATGAACCTCTTTAAAACTATAAAACAGGATATTACTCACCATCATCATACCCATTGCAATAGTTATTATTACCATAAATATTGCAACATCAGCTCCGGCAATCTTATTATCAACACCAACCCATACCACTGCTGCTATTACCGCTGCCGCTGCCGGGCTTGGTAAACCTTGAAAATACCTTTTATCAGCAATACCCACCTGTGTATTAAATCGAGCAAGGCGTAATGCTGCTGATGCAGTATAGATAAATGCTGCCATCCAGCCTAATTTACCCCACTGCCACCCCATATCAACCATAGAGACAAATGCCCATTGATACATAACAAGGGCAGGTGCAACACCAAAAGACACCATATCAGAGAGGCTATCGTATTCTGCACCGAACTCACTTTGCGTGTTAGTCATACGGGCAACTCGACCATCAACACCATCTAAAATCATGGCAATAAAAATCGCGATCGCAGCCTTTTCAAAGTGCCCATTCATTGAAGCTACAACAGCATAAAATCCCGCAAACATTGCTGCCGTAGTAAATATATTGGGTAACAGATAAATGCCTCTGCGACGAAATGAAGGTTTCTTTTTTTGATTCATAATTTTATAGGTCGATTTTTAATCCACTCATTAGAGCACTACAAGTTAAAAGGGCATCTACAGGCATACCAGCTTAACTTACGGCATCTCTCATTTAGTGTATGATAAATAATAAAGGGGCTTTACGCCCCTTTATTTATACCACGAATTAAATAACAAAATTTGTTATTTTAGTTCTTAGTTTTATCTACTATCTGGTTCGCTTGAATCCATGGCATCATTTTACGTAATTCACCACCTACCACTTCAATAGGATGTGCAGCATTGTTACGACGACGAGCTGTCATTTCTGGATAGTTAGACATACCTTCAAGAATGAAGCGTTTCGCGTATTCACCGTTCTGAATATTTTTCAGTGCCTGACGCATCGCTTTACGGCTTTCTTCGTTAATAACCTTATCGCCAGTTACATATTCACCATATTCTGCATTGTTAGAGATTGAGTAGTTCATATTAGCGATACCGCCTTCGAACATCAAATCAACAATCAGCTTTAGCTCATGCAAGCATTCAAAGTAAGCCATTTCAGGCGCATAACCTGCTTCAGTTAAAGTCTCAAAACCCATTTTAACTAATTCAACTGCACCACCACATAATACGGCTTGCTCACCAAATAAATCAGTTTCAGTTTCATCTTTAAATGTAGTTTCAATAATTGCAGTACGGCCACCTCCCACACCAGATGCATATGAAAGCGCTAAATCTTTTGCCTTTCCTGATGCATCCTGATAAATCGCGATTAAATCTGGAACACCACCGCCACGAACAAATTCACTACGAACAGTATGACCGGGAGCTTTAGGTGCAATCATAATAACGTCTAGATCAGAACGTGGAACGATTGAGTTATAATGTATAGCAAAACCGTGAGCAAAAGCTAAAGTAGCGCCCTGCTTTAAATTTGGTTCAATTTCATCTTTATATAATGAAGATTGAAATTCATCAGGCGTTAAAATCATAATTACATCAGCAGTTTTAACCGCATCAGCTACCGATGAAACTTTTAGACCTTCATTTTCAGCTTTAACCGCTGAAGATGAACCTTCACGTAACGCAACAGTTACATCTACACCTGAATCTTTTAGATTCAGCGCATGTGCATGCCCCTGTGATCCGTAACCTACGATGGTTACTTTTTTGCCTTTGATTAAAGAAAGGTCACAATCTTTATCGTAATAGATATTTAAGCTCATAGTTCTGCTCTCAGAAAAATTAAATAATAGGGTTAAATAGCGAGTGTTTTCTCGCCTCTTGAAATGCCAATTGCGCCAGAACGCACCACTTCATGTATTTTTATGCTCGACAACGAAACCAGAAATGAATCTAACTTATCTCGCGTATCGGTAATTTCTACTGTGTAGGTGGTATCGGTTACATCGACTACCTGACCATTAAAAATATCAACCAGTCGCTTTACTTCATCACGTGCTTCACCAATGGCTTCAACTTTTGCCAACATTAATTCACGTTCAATATGCTCAGACTCTGTTAAATCAACCAGCTTTACAACATCGACTAATTTATTTAGCTGTTTTTTTATCTGCTCAACTATTTCCTCAGTACCCGAAGTCACTATAGTCATTCGAGATAAAGTTGAATCATCGGTAGGTGCTACAGATAATGACTCAATATTATAAGCACGCGCAGAAAACAGGCCAGATACACGTGACAATGCACCCGACTCATTTTCTAGCAATAAAGATATAGTATGTTTATTCATATCTAAACCAGAATCATTTCATTTAAGCCTGCACCTGCAGGAATCATTGGATATACGTTCTCTTCTCTATCAATAATAAAGTCGATGAATACCGTACGGTCTTTATATTTACCAAATGCATCTTCTATAGCCTGGCGTACATCTTCAGGTTTTGTAACCCGAATACCAACATGACCATATGCCTCAGCAAGCGCAACAAAATCAGGTAATGACTCCATATACGAGCTTGCGTAACGGCGATCATAAAAGAATTCCTGCCACTGGCGAACCATACCCAGAAAACCATTATTCAGGTTAATAATTTTTACCGGCAATTTGTACTGCGTACAGGTTGCCAGCTCCTGAATACACATCTGAATACTGCCTTCACCTGTAATACAGGCTACCTGCTCACCCGGATGTGCAAGCTGCACGCCCATGGCAGCGGGCAAACCAAAGCCCATCGTGCCCAGGCCGCCAGAATTAATCCAGCGTCGAGGTTTGTTGAAACCATAATATTGTGCTGCAAACATTTGGTGCTGACCAACATCTGAAGTAACAAATGCGTTACCCTCTGTTACCTGATGCAGCTGCTCAACAACAAACTGTGGCTTTATAGTGCCAGTGTCTCGATTAAATTTCAGACAATCCTGAGCACGCCACTCTTCAATTTGTTGCCACCATGAAGCCAAAGCCCCACTTTCCAGACGCTGATCTGAGGCTTCTATTAATTTATTTAGCTCAATAACTACATCATTAACATCACCAACTATAGGCACATCTACTTTCACGTTTTTAGAAATAGATGCAGGATCAATATCCACATGTATGATACGTGCATCAGGGCAAAACTTTTCAAGATTACCCGTCACCCGGTCATCAAAGCGTGCACCGATAGCAATTAGTACGTCACTGTGATGCATTCCCATATTTGCTTCATATGTTCCGTGCATACCCAACATGCCAACAAATTGTTTATCATTTGCAGGATAAGCACCAAGCCCCATCAAGGTATTGGTAATGGGCGCACCTATAGATTTAGTGAATTTCACCAACTCTTCGCTAGCGTTACTTAAAATAACGCCACCACCGGTGTAAATCATCGGCTTCTTAGCTTCAAGAATTAACTCATAAGCCTTTTTAATCTGTGCTGAATCAGCTTTTAATTCTGGCTGATACGAGCGAATCTTTATATCACGTGGATATGAAAACTCTGCTTTATGCGCCGTAATATCCTTAGGGATATCAACAACAACAGGACCTGGACGGCCGGTTGTTGCCACATAAAATGCCTTTTTAATAGTCAAAGCCAGGTCATTTACATCTTCAACGAGGAAGTTGTGCTTAACCACCGGGCGCGTAATGCCTACAGAATCAACTTCCTGAAATGCATCATTACCAATTAAGGGGCGAGGTACCTGGCCCGTTAACACTACCATCGGTATGGAATCCATATAGGCAGTAGCTATACCTGTTACCGCATTAGTGGCACCGGGGCCTGAGGTAACCAGGACTACACCAGGCTTGCCTGTACTACGCGCATAACCGTCCGCCGCATGCGTTGCCGCCTGCTCATGACGCACAAGTACATGCTGCAGCTCATCCTGCTTGTGTATAGCATCATAAATATGCAATACCGCACCGCCAGGATAACCAAACAGATGTTCTACACCTTCTTCAATCAGGCTTTGAACAACAATTTCAGCACCGGTCAATTCCACCTTAATGTCTCCAAATTATTAAATGAATTCTGAACTGTATAAAGTCAGAATAAATATTGAAAAACCTTATAAATCATATACCTTTGAGTTCACCAAAGAATATGCAAGCCGCGTAGTTTAACCTAGATCTTTACTCAGGTCACGCCACTTTCATCATGATGTTAAGTTGCCGCATTTCTTGATTATTTAATAATAATCGCTGTTTTTTTCAATTTTTGTTTATTTCCCTACTGATATATTGCATTTTTATTTCTCGTTTTAAACTATTACATCATTCAAACCAGACCACGAAGCAACAACTACTAATTTATTTAATACCAAAACAAAAAAAGCCCGGTAAACCGGGCTTTTTTTAACTATTGAAGTAAAGCTCTAAAAACTTAGAAGTCTTCGTCTTCAACTTCAGCACCAGAAACTGCCGTTAACACATCACGGATAGCATCAGGTGTAGCCATTATATTCATAAAGCTATTATCGCCCATCATAGCAAGGTCAGGGAAGTTAATAGCAATACGGAATCTAGCATGCAAAGCTTCTGCTTCTTTACCATTTACCAATATTTCATATGGCAGGTGAGCTGTTGAACGTAAAGGTTTGAAATCTATTTCACTCATTACATAACCTTCGTCCATATACTTCTTACCTTCAGTAGGCGCCTTCATAGACACACCAAACAGTGTTTGAGATGTACCTGGGATATCTATTTTATATACCTGGCCAGCACCACCACGCTTAGCGCTTAGGTTCTTTTCAATCTCAGCTACCATTGCATCATGACTGCCTTTATCATTCAGCTCCAAAGGCTCATCAAAATACTCCATACCGAATGTATAGTGATATTCATTTAAGTCTTCAGCATCTTGACCCTTAGCTGGACCAAAGTCCTGCACATGACCTAATGCTTTTTTCAGTGCCGCAGAAGTTTGCGCTAGTTTTGCATTAACACGATATGCAAAACTCATATATGTAGGATTAGTATAAGAAATTTGAACTTTACCACCCATTTCTGTTAAAGAAATACGCTGAGCAGCAATATAACCACCGCGCTTTTTAGACGCTGCAGCTTTCTTCAATTCATCATTAGTTACAACAATTACATGAGCGCCTTTGTATGGGGTATATTCGCCAGCAATTACAAAGCCATTATCAGTTAAAGCTTTTTTAGTACCATCAACCTTATCAGCGATAGTGCCTGCATCATTTGAAGCTAATGCAAAAGGCAAATAAGTTTGTGCTGCCTGAGCAGTAGTCACTACCACGCTGACTAACATTGCTAAAGCAATTTTTGTTAGTAATTCTATCTTCATTTTCTAAACTCCGTCCCTTATATTGATAAGGTGTATTTTATATTAGGATCACGCTAAAACAACGTGTGACAAAAATATACGGCCTGCCTAGTACTTGTCAACGTAAAGTTGTTACAACTTTCAACATTAGAAATCAGTTAAATACTAATTAACAAATCTATTAAATCGTTACTTGAAATTTCACCTGAATTTAACGCGCAAAAAAAAACCGCACTATGGCGGTTTTTTTCACTAATTTTAAATATTTAAAATCAGAATTTCATTGTATAAGTGCCTTGAACTTCAAACTGATCCATTTCAATTTCAATTGTTTGCTGACCATCTAACGGGTTTCCACCAGTCACCGAATTACTTGGAGCATACATGGCCGCAAAGGCAAATTCAGAATCAGAACCTAACGGCATTGTGAAACCACCTGTTATATGAGTTTCCATAACCGCCGGTGCCAGAATATTAAACATCACCTCAGAATCAGGAATCGGCTGACTACCATTACTCAATCCTACTCGGTATGTCATATCACCGGATAACCACTCATAACCAACCTTAACAACAGTCATATCATCCCAACCAAACCCAGCTCCCGCTGCAGCTCCTAGACAACCTGATTGATCACCTGGATTACAGAAACCTGTCAACTGTGAGATAGGATTAGCAATTGATGCTACGTCGCTGAAATAAATTGATTGAACATCTACAACAAGCGTTGATTTATCACTTGTCTTCCATGCAAGACCTAAAGTAGCTGTTGCAGGAATATCAAAACCACCACCTTCCGCAAATAGACCCGCATAATCATCAAATTCACTCATTGAGATTTTTGACTGATAAGACGCACCTAAAGTTACAACGGGTGAGATTTTACCCTGCCAACCTAATTTAGCACCAAAACCTGTTGCCGAATCCGCACCGTTATTACTTAAGTTAGTTGGGCTGGTAGAAAAAGGCGCAAAATTATCAAGCCCTTTAGCTTCAAACGTTTGATAAGCAAATATAATACTTGCACCAAATGAATGATCAGTATTTACCTTTGTTGCATAGGCCACATTAACAAACAACTGTTTCAAGTCAACACCAGTAGTGCCAGCACCAAAAGTTCCTGGAAGAGTGCTATGTGTACTACCTGGTAACCCCCCAGGGTTTGTCGCCAAAGTCGCACTGCCACCTTTATAATTGGTATTCATGCCACCGTTACCATATAACGCGACAGCCGCTGAACTATCACTATCCAGTTTCCAGTTATATGCGAAATGAGGAATTAAAAACAATTCCATATTACTATCAACTGAATCTGGTCCAATTCTAAAATTACATGGTCCTAGAGCCGATGCACAACCATCTGTTGCAGTGCTGCCACCAGTAACCGTATAGGATCGCTTAGGACTAAACAAAGCAGCACCCACATCCATACGCTCACCCATACCTGCAATACCAGCTGGGTTAGTAGCAATCGCCATTGCATCCATTGAATACGCAACGCCTGCGCCTGCCATACCTTTTTCAGCTGTACTATAACCGTGTCCGAAATAACCATTAGTAGCAAATGCTGCTGGCGCAACAAGTGCACTTGAAACTGCTAGGGCTATTAAGGAATTTTTTAAACCACGTGACATAACTATATCCTCAATTAATTTATATATTTTTTTACGCGCTAATCTGCGCTTAAGCTTTTATTTTAATGTTGCTTCCTGACAACTCATTTACGCGGCCCTTGCTTGGGCTGAACAATCTCAAAACAACACATTAAAGTCAATAAAATAAAAGGGAAAACAGACTCTTTTAAAGTGTTTTAGTAGATAAAAGCCAATAATGCAACTTAATTAGATACCTGCATTATTAAATAATAAATTACTAATTTAATAACATTCGAAATAATAACCAGTGGTTATTGTCCCCCTTTAGTAAGCCGATACACTTTGATATAACTCAATTTCATCACCAACTTTTTTATTAATTCACTAATTTACAGGCAATAAAAAAGGCACCCAGTGGGTGCCTTTTTATCTATTCTACCGGATACAGATTATTAAACTGAATAGAAACTCAAGAGACTAATGACATACCTTTTTGTGCCCAGGCAATAATACCACCACGAAGATTGTATACATTATCAAAACCTTGCTGGGCCATATAACCCACTCCCTGAGCAGATCTGGCACCACTTCGACAATATAGCACCGTCATTTCCTCGACATCCATCTCATTTAAACGGGCCGGTAATGTATGTAAGGGCAGCTTTTCTGCATTTGGAATCATACCCTGGGCCATTTCGCCTATACCGCGAACGTCTATTAAACGAATCTTTTTACCTTCATCAATATATGACTGAAGCGTACCAACATCTAACTCTTTTACACCAAACATAAGAAAACATACCTATATTACTACATATTAATATGCTCGTAATTCTCTCATTATCCACCCCATATTAGCAAGAACTTAAATAGATAGGGCAAACATTAGTCATAGCCAATATATCCTACATTCTCATCATTTTTATCTACTCTAACCGCTTAAAAATAAAGAATACCTATATTTTTCATATTGTTATATGAATATTTCTAATTACCAACAAACACAATCATTAACCATTTATCTGCTTGGCTAAAAAAATATTATCGTAAGACTTGCCTTTTATTCACATTAGAATGTAAGGTTAGAACTAGAAAACTAATACGATCGACTAATTTTTTATAAATTAGGTTTTAAGGCAATAAACTGGCGTCATTAGCATCAGCGAATCCCAGAGCCAACCATTTCTTTAGGAGAGAATTACCATGAGCGACCCAAAGCTAACCATCATTGCAACTAAAGGCACACTAGACTGGGCATACCCTCCATTCATTCTAGCTAGCACAGCTGCTGCACTAGGTATGACAGTTTCTGTGTTTTACACTTTTTACGGCCTGAATCTTCTTTTGAAAGACACAAGCTCTCTTAAGGTTACCCCAACAGGCAACCCTTCTATGCCAATGAAAATGCCCATGGGCCCTCAGTGGTTAAGGAGCATAGACTTTGGCCCTAAAATCCCTAACGTAATGTGGAATATTCCTTTCATGGATAGCATCGCAACTACGTTAATGAAGAAAACAATCTCTAATTGTGGTGTTGCTACCATCGCCGAACTACGTGAACTTTGCCAGGAAGCAGAAGTAAAATTCCTTGCATGCCAAATGACTGTAGAGCTATTTGGTTACGATACTGGCGTATTCATTGACGGTGTTGAATATGTAGGTGCTGCGACTTATTTTGAAGAAGCATCTGACGCTACACAATCACTGTTTATCTAATAGTTAAATCTATTTAATAAACAGCCCAGACCATTATTTATTAATTGGTCTTAAAAAAGCCACTTAACATTCTGTTGAGTGGCTTTTTTATTTATTCATTGTTATAACTAATTGCACTAAACTTATAATTTACTGTCATATAAGTTCACTTAATCAATTTATATAAATTTTAGTTTTTTATTATTACTTTATCTTCACTATTTAAATGCGTAGCAGAAAAAATGCAATCAGGTAAATCACTACAAATACTTATTTTAATTCTTCTGTTATGCCTTCCTGTATACTCCAGGGCTGAGCTCCCTGAGCTAGGCGACCCCACCCAACAAGAACTTACTCCCCATCGAGAGCACTTAATGGGCGAGAATTTCTATCGCACATTAAAAGCCAGTGTTCCTTTTATTACTGACCTGGAAGTTAATGACTACATCACCAATTTAGGTCAAAAATTAATATCACACAGCAGTCAACCAGATAAAGACATACGCATATTTGTTATAAAAGTAGCCAATATCAACGCCTTTGCAGGGCCTGATGCTAATATTGGATTTCACACGGGCTTAATTATATCGGCTAAAAATGAAAGTGAATTAGCCGGTGTTATGGCTCATGAAATTTCACATGTCACTCAACGACATCTAGCGCGCGCGATGACGGAATCCAATGTTAACCCCGCAACCATGTTCGCTACTATTATTGCTGGAATACTCGTTGCATCCCAAAACCCCGATGCAGGTGCTGCCATTATCTATGGAGGGTCAGCAGCACTTATGCAATCGCAAATAAACTTCACTCGTGCTAACGAACATGAGGCCGACCGTATTGGTATAAACGTATTAAGAGACGCTGGTATCAACCCAACAGGCATGGCTGGCTTTTTTGAAACACTGCTGGAGAAATCAGAGTCGAATAATATTATAGCCAAAATGGAATATTTACGAACACACCCGCTAAGCACAACAAGAATTGCAGAAGCTAGAAACAGAATCAAAACAGAAGATTTAAAGCTACCCGATGATAGTCTTGACTTTCAATTTGTACGCTCACGCATATTAGTTGAAGTAAACAACTCTACCAAACAACTTATAAAACATCTTGAAGCACTTAAAGCAAAAGATATAAATACAGTATCAAAATATACTTTAGGGCTGGCATATACAAAAAACAGGCAACCAGATAAAGCGATTATACTGCTATCAACACTAAGCAAAGAACATACACACCCATGGATTCAACTAGCTTTAGCTGATGCATATACAGAAGCGAATAAATTAACTGACGCATACGAAGTTTTAAAAAAACTTAATACCCTTTTTCCAAATTACGTACCCATTTCTATTCGTTATGCAAAAAACCTGATTAATCTAAAACAAGGCGATAAAGCCATAACTTTGCTCAATAATCAGTTACAGACACAAAAGCAGCCGGTTACATATAATACTTTAGCCAAAGCTTATTTTTCTAAAGGCAGCACCTCATTAGCGCTTGAAGCAACAAGTTTCGAATATGAACTTGAAGGGTATTTAAACCTGGCCATTCAACAGATTAACAATGCATTACAACAACCCGAACTAAATAAGCTTACTATTCAAAGACTTGAGTCAAGAAAGCAGGAACTAAGCGTAGAACTGCGAAAAGAAAATCGAAACTAAATATTAGTAATTACTTATATTAGTTCTACGTAACATATTGATGAACATACATTTTTCTTGCTATCGACGGTGTTTTTAGTAAGCTAGCCACTCCAGTCTAACTCATAATAAAAATAAGTTAGCAAGAGATATCGATAAGATGCTGATTTTTTAAGAGATTTCAAATTATTATCGATTAATCTGCAGAAAATAATGGAATAATTACATTCTGTTTGCTATCTATAGACTGGTCCATTTTTTTCCATGTAATCAAAAAACACTGAGGAGTGAATTATGCGGTACACCGCTAAGGCCATTTCTACAGCAACATCTGTTGCTGCATTGCTGGGTACTCTAGCTTTCTCTTTGCCGAGCATCTCCGTTGCGGAAGATGCTTCAGCTATAGCAGAAGGTAAGAAAATTGCTTTTAATAAAAAGAAAGGTAATTGCCTGGCATGTCACGAAATTAAAGGTGGCAAACTACCTGGTAACATCGGTCCATCTTTGTCTATCCCTGGGGTAGCAATGAAAGACAGATTCCCTGATAAGAGCAAGTTACGCGCGCAAATTACTGATTCGCGTAGCGCTAATCCCAACACAATAATGCCTCCATTTGGTGCTCACGAAATTTTAAGTGACGCAGAAATAGATAAAGTTGTTGAGTATATATACTCATTATAAAAATTTAAGGTAGATACAATGAACACAAATCGTAGATCTTTTATTAAGAGCTCTGCCGCTGTAGGCGCATTTGGCGTAGCAGTAAGCGCAGGTCTTATTACACCTCGCGCAGTTATGGCTGCCTGGCCTAAAGCGGCTTTTGCAGCAACTGATGTAGATTCAGCTGTTAAAAGTGCATTTGGTGAAAGCGCAACGACTACAAGCGCAGACATCAAGCTAAAAGCACCTGAAATTGCTGAAAATGGTGCAGTTGTGCCAATTACAGTTACTAGCAACATTGCTGGCACTGAATCAATTAGCATGCTTATTTCTAATAACCCAACTCCTTTGACTGCTACGTTTAATTTAGGCAAGGGCGCAGAAGGCTTTGTTTCAACTCGTGTAAAAATGAGCAAAACATCTGACCTGGTAGTTGTTGTTAAAGCTAACGGCAAACTATACAGCGCTAAAAAAGAAGTTAAAGTTACTATCGGCGGCTGCGGCGGCTAAACCTTAGAGGAATATTAAAATGGCTAAATCTATAAAAGTACGCGCTAAGGTTAAAGGTGGCACTACAGTTGTTAAGGCACTGATCAGTCACGCAATGGAAACCGGCCTACGTAAAAACAAAAAAACTGGTAAGAAATTTCCAGCACATTTTATTCAGGAAGTTACATGTAGCCATAATGGCAACGACGTAATGACTGCTGACTGGGGAACTGCTATCTCTAAAAACCCATACCTATCATTCAAGTTTAGTGGTGCCAAGTCTGGCGATACACTAAAAATGAGCTGGGTGGACAATAAAGGCGAAAGCGATTCAGTTGAAGCTAAAATTAAATAAGCTTTATAACTAATCAAACCCTCAGAACATAACAATAAGGTAAAAATTATGAAAAAAGTTGCAGTCATTCTATCTGCGCTTTGCATGCTAATTGCCCCTCTTGCTGGTAATGCTGCAAACCCGGATCAGGACCTGAAAAATTTCAGAGGCTATTTTACTGAAAAGTTTCCATCTGTTTCACTACAGGATTTCACAAACGGTGTTTATTCAGTAGATAAAGCATCTCGCGAGCAGTGGGAAGCATTTGAAGAATTTCCTCCATATGAAATTTTTGTGGATAAAGGTGAAGTTCTTTTCAATACTCCATTCAAAAATGGCAAAACCTACTCTAGCTGCTTCAAAAAAGCTAATAGCGGTATCAAGCAAAACTACCCATTCTTCAGCAAGAAGCGTGGCGAAGTGGTAACACTTGAGTTAGCTATCAATGAATGTCGTAAATTGAATGGTGAAAAACCACTGAAATGGAAGAAAGGTAAGATGGCTTATCTGTCAGCTTACATCGCTTACAAATCACGTGGTAAAAAAGGCAATGTGAAGATTCTTGATACACCTGAGTCAATTGCATGGTATGAGCGCGGTAAGAAGCATTTTTATGCTAAACGCGGCCAGTTAAACATGTCATGCGCTGATTGCCATTACTATAATGCGGGTAACAAGATTCGTGCAGATATCCTAAGCCCTGCTTTAGGCCATACTTCACACTTCCCTGTATACCGTAATAAGTGGTCTCTAGTAAGCTCTTCTGGAGATGGCATGGGTACATTACACCGTCGTTACGGTGGTTGTAACAAGCAGGTACGTGCTAAGCCATTTAAAGCTCAAAGCGAAGAGTACCGCTCACTTGAGTATTTTCATACTTTCATGAGCAATGGCTTAACTATGAACGGCCCGGGTGTACGTAAGTAACTATTCAGCTATTTAATAGTAACACCTGATAAAAAAAGCCCGACTCTTCTGAGTTGGGCTTTTTTTTGGCTTTAAAATCCATCAATTCCCTGCCCTATTATGGAATATCTCCATCAGGGACAGTCAGTAAAGAGCTAGCAACCACCAAGCAAATGAAGCTAACAGATTTCCACTTTCGACTACACTACAAAAACACGAATTACATTGCCATACTAATTCCGTCCAGGCAAAAAAAAACCTGCCACTAAGTGACAGGTTTTTTAAAAATATGGTGGGCCGTCCGCGACTCGAACGCGGGACCAATGGATTAAAAGTCCACTGCTCTACCAACTGAGCTAACGGCCCATATTCTTTACTTAACTTTCCTGAAGAAGCTTTGCCTCCTCAAGAAGGCGCGTATATTACCTCAACCACCCAAAATTACAAGTCAAAAAATCGCATTAATTACAGTATTATGAATATACTGTCGGATCAGCTTCTCCAGCGTCCTCGAAACCTTTACGTCTAAGCTGACATGAGTCACATACACCACATGCTCTACTCTGCTCATCAGCGGCATAACAGGAGACGGTCTGTGAATAATCCACACCAAGCTCCATACCCGCCTTAATAATTTGAGCTTTTGTCATATCGATTAAAGGTGTATGTATTTTAAGGTAGTGACCTTCGACGCCCACCTTCGTTGCCAGGTTAGCCATAGTTTCATACGCACGTATGAATTCCGGGCGACAATCTGGGTAACCCGAATAATCCACAGCATTTACACCAATAAATATATCATCAGCTTGAAGCACTTCAGCCCAGGCTAACGCCATTGATAAGAAGATTGTGTTTCTAGCAGGGACATAGGTTACGGGTATGCCTTCAGAGCCGCTTTTCTGAGCCGCTGGCACTTCGATGCTATTATCTGTTAATGCCGAGCCACCAAATACATTTAAATCAAGATGTAGGGTCTGGTGTTCGGTTGCGCCTAATGTTTGAGTAATTTTTTTAGCTGCATTTAGTTCAGCGCAATGCTTCTGGCCATAATCAAAGCTTAATGCATAACATTCATAACCCTGCGCATTGGCCATAGCTAAAACAGTTGCTGAATCCAGACCTCCAGATACTAACAACACGGCCTTTTTCTTAATTTCACTCATAGACGTACCACTAGCTCCTCACTACCTACCAGGCTCGTTGTTCCATAAATATTTATGCAGCTGAAACTGAAACCTTACATTTAACCGATCTTCTACAATCCAGTCAGCCAATTCACCTGGCGCCACGCCATCGTGGACAGGTGAAAATAATACCTGGGTTTTATTTAATATCTGATATTTTTTAAGCACTTCTTTTGCCCAGTTATAGTCGTGACGATTACACAGCACAAATTTAACTTCATCATTTTGAGTTAAGCACTGAATATTTTCGTATTTATTTTTTGACTCTTCACCCGATGCGGGGGTTTTAATATCCATTATTCGGCTAACCCGAGAATCAACCTGTGAAATATCTAGCGAGCCAGATGTCTCTAATGATACTCTATAGCCCTCATCACACAGTTGTGAAAGTAAGTCACCACAGCTCCGCTGAGCTAAAGGCTCGCCACCGGTTACGCAAACTGTGCTGGCATTGTATTGTTTAATTTGCTGCAGAATATCAGACACCTGCATCCACTCTCCGCCACTGAAAGCGTAAGCTGTATCACAATAACCACAACGCAAGGGACAGCCTGTTAAACGAATGAAAACCGTTGGTAACCCTACAAATGATGATTACCCTGA
>Ga0209345_10000158_pt1 | contig 95820 bp, 86 predicted proteins | sample Cruoilmetagenom7_FD_187294 | JGI IMG/M metagenome (GOLD analysis project Ga0209345, IMG submission 187294) | Oil polluted marine microbial communities from Coal Oil Point, Santa Barbara, California, USA - Sample 7 (SPAdes) (version 2) | ecosystem: Environmental > Aquatic > Marine > Oil seeps ... | reverse complement strand
CCTTGCTTTTCCATTTCGGTGGCCAGAGCTTCGCGAATGTCTTCGTCAAAGCCGCGCAGAATGTTGCCCGCGCGAATGATGATGGTGACGTCCGCGCCCAGCGCGTTAAACAGCCCGGCGAACTCGACCGCGATGTAACCACCGCCGACGATTACGATGCGCCCCGGCAATTCTACCAAGTCCAGCGCTTCATTGGATGTGATGGCGTGTTCGATCCCCGGCACGTCGGGCAGATGCGGCCAGCCGCCGGTGGCGATGAGGATGCGTTCCGCTGTGTACGTTTTGCCGTTAACCTCGACCGAATGCGGCCCGGTGACCACGCCGCGGCCATCAAGATGGTCGACGTTGTTTTCGCGCAAGATACGTCCGTAGATGCCTTCCAGGCGATCAAGCTCGGCGTTTTTATTTGCGATCAACGTGCCCCAATCGAATGTCGGCTCAGCCACACTCCAGCCGAACCCACGCGCATCGCCAAAATCATGAGCGAAGTGCGCGGCGTAGACCAACAGCTTTTTGGGCACGCAACCGCGCATCACACAGGTGCCGCCGACGCGGCTTTCTTCGACCACCGCAACTTTTGCGCCGGTGCGTGCCGCCATGCGCGACGCCCGCACGCCGCCGGAACCGGCGCCAATGGTGATCAGGTCGTAATCGAATTGGGACATATCGCTGCTCTCATACCTTCAGGATAAATGCGCTGGGCTTTATATATAGTACGTCGGGCCGGCTTTAAATCCCGCCGATGCAAAGATATTTGACCTCGACGAATTCTTCGATGCCGTATTTTCCGCCTTCGCGGCCCAGGCCAGACTCTTTGACGCCACCAAACGGGGCGACCTCAGTCGAGATGATGCCTTCGTTGATGCCGACAATGCCGTATTCCAGCGCTTCGGCGACGCGGTAGACGCGACCGATGTCGCGGGCGTAGAAATACGCAGCCAGACCGTAGGGGGTGTCGTTGGCCTGTTCGATCACGTCGGCTTCGTCGCTAAAGCGATACAACGGTGCCACCGGGCCGAAGATTTCTTCCGACGCGCAGGCCATGTCGTTGGTCACGTCGGTGAGAATGGTCGGGGTGTAAAACGTGCCGCCCAATTCATGACGTGCGCCGCCGACCACGACTTTAGCGCCCTTAGACACCGCGTCGGCGACCAAGCTTTCGACCTTTTCAATCGCGGCGGCGTTGATCAACGGGCCTTGGGAAATGCCGTCATCGAATCCGGAGCCGACCTTCAGCTCGCCCACTGCAGCGGCCATTTTTTCAGCAAATGCGTCATAAACGCCGTCTTGTACATAGATGCGGTTGGCGCACACGCAGGTTTGCCCAGCGTTGCGGTATTTCGACGCCATCACGCCTTCAATGGCCGCGTCCAGGTCGGCATCATCAAAGACGATGAACGGCGCGTTGCCGCCCAGTTCCAACGAGACCTTTTTGACGGTGTCGGCGCATTGCTTCATCAAAAGCTTGCCGACGGCGGTGGAGCCGGTGAACGACACCTTGCGCACGGTTGGGTTGGACGTAATCTCGCCGCCGATTTCTTTGGGGATGCCCGTCACCACATTGAACACGCCCTTGGGAATGCCTGCGCGTTCCGCCAACTCCGCCAAAGCCAGCGCGGAATAGGGCGTGTCTTCGGCGGGTTTGGCGACCACGGTGCAGCCCGCCGCCATCGCCGGGGCGCATTTGCGCGTGATCATCGCGTTGGGGAAATTCCACGGCGTGATCGACGCCACCACGCCAATCGGCTGCTTGATCACCTGGATGCGGCGGTTGGGCGCGTTGGTCGGCACGGTTTCGCCATACAGACGCTTAGCCTCTTCGGCGAACCATTCGATGAACGATGCCCCGTAGACGATTTCGCCGCGCGCCTCAGCCAACGGCTTGCCTTGTTCGGCGGTCATCAGGCGGGCCAAGTCCTCTTGGTTTTCCATCACCAGATCGAACCACTTTTTCAAAAGACCGGCGCGTTCCTTGGCGGTTTTGGCGCGCCACGCGGGCAGCGCAGCATCGGCAGCGGCGATGGCGCGCGCGGTTTCCGCCCGGCCCATTTCAGGGACCGCGCCCAACACATCACCGTTCGCGGGATTGGTCACGGCGAAGGTCTGATTGTTGTCGGCATCGACCCAAGCGCCATCGATGTAGGCTTGCTGGCGAAACAGAGTGGTGTCTTTCAAGTCCATAGAACATCTCCGGGGAGGTTAAGTCTGAATTTGCGGCGCAGTATAGCCCCGCAAATGCGAACTGTTAACTACGCTCCCGCACCCTTTCCAACCAAGGTGCTTGAGCTTCCCGTCTCTGGAACCCTTAGGTTGAAAATATCGCAATGGACCTGAAAGCTCAGAACCTATGAAAAGCTTACGCTTGCCTTTGATCTCCATCACCGCCGCCGTAGCGCTCTCGGCCTGTGGGGACAACCTGAACCACGCCGACGCCACCAACTCCGAAGCCGTCGCGCTGGGTGAAAAGCTCTATGCGGAAAACTGCGCCGAATGCCACCAAGCAGACCTCAGCGGTGAGCCCAACTGGCGCGAGGCCAAAGCCGACGGCACCCTGCCCGCACCGCCCCACGACGACAGTGGCCACACCTGGCATCACGATGACCAATTGCTGTTCAAATACACCAAACTGGGCGGAGCCGGGGTCGCCCCGTCAAGCTTCAAAAGCGCCATGCCGGGCTTTGGTGGCAGCTTATCGGACCCTGAAATCTGGGCAGTGCTGAGCTACATCAAAAGCCGCTGGAGCCTAAAAGCCCAAGCCCGCCAAGCGGGTCTCAACAAATAAGAACGGCTATAGAAGAACCTGTTAGCAACAACGTTATCGACCTTATAGGAACAGAAACCATAGACTTTTGGATAGGGTTCTTTTGAGCTCTTTCGACGAGACCTGAAAACTGCGGTCTTGTCCCCCAGCCCCCTGCGCATTTTTTTTAGCCTATTGCATCCAAAAGCACTTTGCGCAACTTCCGGTCCCGCTTGAGATGCCATTCGCGGCTCATCGCTTCCCCACGATTGACGTAGCGTTCGGCGTACAGCAACACCCAAGCGCGCCCGCGTGTGGACTTGGCGCCCTTGCCCGCGTTATGGGTTTTCACGCGCACATCGAGATCGGTGGTCCATCCCACATAGGTGCGCGGACCGCCTTTTCCCTCACTGCCGAGAACATAAACGAAGCTGCTCATGCGCGACGCCTAAGGTCGGGCGACGCAAACGCCGACGCCAATGATGATTGCTCCGGTGATCCGGTTGACGCGTCGCGCAATGGCCGGGTGTTTCAAGAGCCGCCTCAACTGCTGCCCCAAGAGACAAACCACACTGATTCCCGCCAACAACGTCAGGCCCACCGTGAGCACAATTTGACCGCCGATCATCGGCGTGAGCGTCTTAAGATCGACAAACAGGGGCAGAAACGAAAGATAGAACACCACCAGCTTTGCATTGGCTCCATTGATGATAAACCCGACCAGCATCTGCTTAGCAGCGGAACGCTCGGGCATGGGATCATCGAAGGCGACGTCCTTGCTGGTGAACTGCCGATATCCCAAATAGATCAGATACACGGCCCCCGCCAATTTGACATAAACCATCACCGGGGCCAGTACAGAAGCCATCGCCCCCAGTGAAAACAGCGCGATCAACAGGTACAGAACCGCCCCAATGACTTCGCCGAGCGCCATCAAAAATCCCGCGCGAAAGCCGTTGCGCGCGCTGGTCGCGAGTACCGCCAAATTGGCGGGGCCCGGCGACAGAACGAACACCAAAGAAGCCAGCACGAGATTCAAAGTGGTTGTAAAGTCCATTTTATCCCCTTCCACGTTCAGCGCGGCACAATGAACGCCATCAGGTGATAGATATTTTATTCCACGGTGACCGATTTGGCGAGGTTGCGGGGCTGATCAACATCGGTGCCTTTGATGCACGCGACATGGTAGGCCAGCAGCTGCACTGGAATGGCGTATAAAATCGGGGCGACAAACGGATCGACTTGCGGCAACGCGATGGTCGCGGCGGCGAGCTTGCCCAACTTTTCCGCCCCCGGCACGTCGGACAAAAAGATCACCCGGCCACCGCGCGCGATGACCTCCTGCATGTTCGAAGCTGTCTTTTCAAACAGCTCATCGGTCGGCGCGATCACGATCACCGGCACGTTCTCGTCGATCAAGGCAATAGGGCCATGTTTCATTTCACCCGCTGCGTAGCCTTCGGCGTGGATGTAGCTGACCTCTTTCAGCTTCAACGCGCCTTCCATGGCGATGGGGAAATTGCTGCCGCGGCCCAGATACAACACGTCGCGGGCCTCGGCCACTTCGGCGGCCAGGTCTTTCAGCCGTTCGTCGTGGTTCAAAACATCAGCCGCAATGGCAGGGACTTCGATCAACGCTTCGACCAAGCGCGCTTCGCAGTCGTGTTCGATCGAGCCTTTGGCCCGGCCCATGGCGATGGCCAGACACGCCAACACCACCAACTGGGTGGTGAACGCCTTGGTCGAGGCCACGCCGACTTCGGGTCCGGCGTAGGTCAGCAACGTGCCGTCGCTTTCGCGGCTGATGGTGCTGTCGGGCACATTGACGATGCTGAGGATATGTTGGCCCTTGTCGCGGGCATGGCGCAATGCGGCCAGCGTGTCCGCCGTTTCGCCCGATTGCGACACAAACAACGCCGCGCCGCCTTCGATCAGCGGCGCATCGCGATAGCGAAATTCCGACGCAACATCAACCTCGACCGGAATGCGCGCCAGCTTTTCGATCCAATAGCGCGCCGTTTGGCAGGCGTAATACGACGTGCCGCACGCGATCATCGTCAACCGCGTCACGCCCGCCAGATCGAACGGCAGTTCGGGCATGGTGATGGTGCGATCACTAGGATTGATGAAGCCCGAAAGCGTATCGCCAATGACTTGGGGTTGCTCGTAGATTTCTTTAAGCATGAAGTGGCGATAGCCGCCCTTACCCACCGACGCGTTGGACAGGTCGCTGATGCGCACAGATCGCTCGACAGGTTCGCCCGCTGCGTTGAAAACTTCGGCGCCGTCTTTGCTGAGCACCGCCCAGTCGCCGTCTTCGATGTACATCACTTTGTTGGTCAGGTGCGACAGCGCGATGGCGTCGGAACCGAGATACATTTCGCCCTCGCCCACACCAATGGCCAGCGGGCTGCCACGCCGCGCGCCAATCATCAAATCGTGCTCACCGGCAAAAATGATCGCCAGCGCAAACGCGCCATGCAAGCGCGCCAGCGCCTTGGCGGTCGCGTCTTTGGGCGACAGCCCTTCATCCAAATACGCCGTGATCAAATGCACCACCGCTTCGGTGTCGGTATCGGATGCGAACATGTGCCCCTTGGCGGTAAGCTCTTCTTTCAATTCCTGAAAGTTTTCGATGATGCCGTTGTGCACCATCGCGACGCGCTTAGTGATGTGCGGATGGGCGTTGGCTTCGTTGGGAATACCGTGGGTGGCCCAGCGGGTGTGGCCGATGCCAACGTCGCCGCTCAGCGGCTCACGTTGTAAGACCGCTTCCAGGTTCTTGAGCTTGCCTTCGGCGCGGCGACGATCGATGCCGCCGTCAACCAGCGTCGCAATGCCAGCGGAATCGTAGCCGCGATATTCCAGACGCCTCAACCCCTCGACAATTTGAGAGGTCGCTGTGTTTTTGCCGATGATGCCAATGATTCCGCACATGTGCCGGGCTCACTCTTTCGTTTTCTGGTCTTTTTCAAATTGCTTGCGTTCGCGGTAGCGTTCTGCCGCGCCGCGGGCATTTTTTTGATCCGCACGGGTGGTGACGATGTCGTTTTCACCGACGTCGCGGGTGATGGTCGACCCCGCCCCGACGATGGCCCCTGCGCCAACATTGACCGGTGCGACCAGCGCGGTGTTGGAACCGATAAAGGCACCCGCGCCAATGATGGTTTTTGACTTCATATAGCCATCGTAATTGCACGTGATGGTGCCCGCCCCAATGTTGGCCCCCGCACCAACATGGGCATCGCCGATATAGGTCAGGTGATTGACCTTGCCGCCTGCATCGACGTCAGCATTTTTAATTTCAACAAAGTTTCCAACCCGTGCGCCCTCGCCCAAGGTGGTGCCGGGACGCAAACGGGCAAACGGACCAACGATGGCGTTGGCTTCGATGCTGACCCCTTCAAAATGACAAAAGGCTTTGATGTGCACGTTGTTGCCGACCGTTACACCGGGACCGAAGAACGCGTTGGGTTCGATCAGCACCTCTTTGCCGATGCGGGTATCATAGGAAAAATACACCGTGGACGGATCGATCAAGGTCGCACCGCCCTTCATTGCCTTTTCGCGCAGGCGGTCCTGAGCGATGGTTTCCACCAAAGCCAGCTCGATACGCGAATTCACTCCGATGAGTTCTTCTTCGTCACCTTCGACCACCGCGCAATTGAAACCGTCTTCGCGCGCCAAGCCAACGCAGTCGGTCAAATAATATTCGCCCTTGGCGTTGTCGTTGCTGAGCCGCGCCAACAGCGACGGCAAAAAATTGCCGTCAAAACACATCACCCCGGAATTGCACAGCGGGATTTCCAATTCTTCAGGTGTGGCGTCGTTGGCTTCGACAATGGCCAGCAGGTCGCCATCTTCCTCATCCACCACCAAGCGCCCATACGCCCCCGGTTCACCCGGCATGAAGCCCAGCACCACCACGGTGGGTGCAAAACGCCCCTCGACCGGTTGGCGGGCCTCAAGCATGCCATTGAGGGTTTGTTCCGAAATCAACGGCGTGTCGCCATACAGCACTAAAACGTTGCCATTAAAGTTACCCAAAGCTTCCATGCCCGTTTTGACCGCATCGCCAGTGCCCAAACGTTCGTATTGCACGGCGGTTTGGTGCGGGGCCACAGCGGCTTCTAGCTCCGGCATGTCGGGGCCAACCACCACCACGATTTTTTCCAAGCTCAATTTCGCTAGCGTATCCAGCAGGTGATTGACCATCGGATGGCCTGCCACCGGGTGAATGACTTTGGGTTTTTCGGACCGCATACGCGTGCCGAGACCGGCGGCAAGAACAATCGCAGCAGTTTTCTTATTTGACATCCGTGTTAACCCACCTACATATCCGGGGACGTTTTCGACCATTTTGTATGGGGCGCAAAGTGCCACATGCTGGGCCTCCCCGCCAAGTCAAAGATTACTACGGATTATTTCATTATGAATGAACAAAAATTGGGGGCCATCAGCGCCCTGATCTTCGACCTCGACGGGACCCTCATCGACAGCGCCCCTGATCTGCAAGCCGCAGGCAACCGCATGCTGGTCCCCTTGGGCCGACGCGAGGTCAGCGTAGAGGAAGTTCAGCTGATGATCGGCGACGGCGTGCCGAAGCTGGTTGAGCGGTGTTTTGAGGCCACTGGCGACATTCCGCCCGAAGACGAGTTCCAAAAGCACGTCGCCGCCTTCATCAAAGATTACGAACCCCGCTCCGCCGAACTGACGGTGGCGTTCGACGGCGCATTCGATATCCTGAAAAAGCTCAGAGCCCTGGGCATTAAGCTGTCCATTTGCACCAACAAGCCATATGGCGCGACCATGGAAATCCTCTCCAAACTGGGCTTGGCCGAGTACTTCGATGTGGTCATCGGTGGCGACACCCTGCCCGGCATCAAAAAGCCCGATCCGCGTCACTTACTGGCTGCTCTTGAAAAAATGGGTGTCGAGCCATCTGCGTCCGCAATGGTCGGCGACAACGGCAACGACGTGCAAGCTTCGCACGCGGCGGGCCTTCCGGTGGTGCTGCTCAGCCACGGCTACACCAAAATCCCCGTCGCCGAACTCGGTGCGGAAGCCGTGATCGATCATTTCTCGGATCTAGAAAGCGTACTGGCGAACCTCTCGTAAGCCAACGTTTCCTCCCGACCCGGCCCCAAGCTCCGAAACCCGCCTTGACAGGCGAAACTCAGGGCCTTATACCGCCGGAACCGAAACAATCGGGCGCGTAGCTCAGCGGGAGAGCACTGCCTTCACACGGCAGGGGTCACAGGTTCAATCCCTGTCGCGCCCACCATCGAAACCCCAAGGGAAACCTTGGGGTTTCGTTTTTGCGTCCACCTGTGGGTAGCTATTGGGTAGCAAAAATCACTAAATATGCCTGCTCACTGTCCGGACGGACACCTGAAGTCGATGCGCTTTTTGCTTTCATGGGAATTTCCCAAATCTATCATTCATTGTGCCCGGCGATTGGGGAGTAGCTCAATGGTTCATATCTTTGCCATCAGGTTATGGGCCAATTGAGTCCACACCCTAATTAGTTTATTCCAAATAAGCCTGAATTAATGTATAGGTCACGCCACCATAATAATTTTCCAGAACACAGGCATCCCCTAATCTCAGCATGACCGTAGAATACCTTACCATATTAGCGGTAATTACTCTGCTATCCGTCGTCCAATCATTTTTTGGAATGGGTGTACTGGTATTTGGTACACCTACGCTGTTGCTAATGGGCTACGATTTCACGACGACACTTGGCTATCTCCTCCCGGCTTCCTTCGCAATTTCATTGCTGCAGGTGCTAACCGCAGGCCCCAGTCGGGTTCCTGTTTCTCAATACCTTTACCTGCTCTGTATTCCTGGAATTGGGGCCGGGTTATGGCTAGTGGAAAGCACCACACTAGCCCCTTGGACCAACGCGTTAATAGGTGGAGTACTGTTGCTCTCGGCGTTGGTTCGTTTTTGGCAGCCGTCGCGACAACTGCTAAACATCATGCTGGAAAAGCATTTCCCAACATACCATCTGCTCATGGGAACACTTCACGGCCTCACAAACTTAGGCGGTGCCTTTTTGGCCATACTTGCTAGTGGGACAAACACGGATAAGGGCGCGATCCGCTATACGGTTGCACACTATTACTTGGCATTCAGTATTGTGCAGATGTTCATTTTAGCGGTCGTCATGGGGCATCACAACATCATCATTGCAAATTGGCCCGCGGTGATTGCCTCTGCCACGGTCTACCTTTTGATCGGAAATCGTATTTTTTCCCGTTTTAGCAATTCATCTTATAACGTTGCCTTGACCATTTTTATGGGCATTTATGGTGTTGTCATTTTATTCAAATGAACACCAGGGCCATTTTTATCGTTAGGAAAACACAAAAAAGCCACCCAGTTGATACCAGGCGACTTTTTGTGCTTAACCCCAAAAGCGGCGTGTTGGGACGCCAGAAGGTCGTTTCGAAGACTACAATCTAATTTTTATATTTTCATAGACCTCAGCGAGGGCCTCACGCAAACCGTGTTCGGGACGACAATCAACCTCCCCATGCAGGCGGTCAACGCAGGCAATTAACGTATGGGGGTCGTCCGCGCGATCGGGCAAGGCACCTAAACGAACCAATTCGGGTCGACCTGAAATTGCCCCCAGCATTGTAACGACTTCGCCGATTGTATGGGGCTCACCGCTGGCCACATTCACGGGGCCGTTGAACGTACTCATGAGCAAGGCGGCAAACGCCGCACCGACATCGCGCGCATCCATAAAATCCCGTACTTGGTTGCCGGACGAACACTTGGCTTCACGCCCTTCGGATAGGGCCTTAGCTATGGACGGCACCAATCGATCTGGACTTTCGCCGTCGCCAAACAGCAAAAACACCCGACCCCAGGCATAACTTAAACCCGTGTGAGCGGAAAATTCGGCTAGCCAGTTTGCCATGTCTACTTTGACTTGCCCATAAAGCGTGTGGGGCATAAGCGGTGTTTCGCCTTCGCGGCACACGCCATCGCCCAGGTTCATCCAATCATATTCAGCGCACGATCCGGCCATGACGACGCGTGTACCGCCGCTGGCTTGAAAGGCTTCGATTAGGCGCATCGAGGCCGCCTGCCAATCTGCATTTTGTGGAGCGGTCCAAAACTTTCCATGTTCTGTCACCCACGCCAGATGCAACAGGTGCGTCGCCTGAACATCGCAGGCAAGAGTTTCAGCCACGCCCGGAGCCAACAAGTCACAGGCATGCCACTTTCCCGGAGCCAACAAGTCACAGGCATGCCACTTTCCCCCCGCATCCGATTTGGCTGGAACGGTTCGAGCCACGGCGTGAACGTCCAGGCCTTGATCCACCAGTGCGGCTACGGCTGGTTTACCTATCAATCCCGTTGCCCCGGTGACCAAAACTCGTGTCATTTAAGCCCCTTTAAAATCCGCGAAGGTGGCATCACGTTCTGAAATAACGACGGGATCCAGGGGCCAGTCGATGGCGAATGCCGGGTCGTCCCACCGCAATCCGCGCGCCAAATCAGCCACGTAAACTTCGCCCATTTGGTAATGAACGCGTGCGTCGTCGCTAAGCGTCATAAACCCGTGCGCGCAGCCCGGCGGCACGAACAGCGCCTTGCCATTGTCCGCCGATAGTTCAGCGCCCACCCACTGACAAAAGGTGGCGGACGTCTCGCGAATGTCCACCACCACGTCGAAGATGGAACCTTGAATGCAGCTTACCAATTTAGGGTCCGGTTTCGGCGCAGCTTGGAAATGCAGGCCGCGCAACGTGCCCTTAACGGCGTTGTGCGAAATATTGCTCTGCACCACGTCCAATTCCAACCCGGCGGCGGCGAATTGTGCGCGGCAAAAGCTGCGGGCGAAGAAACCGCGTTCGTCGGCGATGGCTTGAGCCTCGATCAAGGCGACACCACTTATTTTCAGCGGCGTAATCTTCATCACCAGACCTCAATTTCCGGCACGGCCACGACGAACTTCCCGCCCCAGGCACGCACGGCGCTTATCTGATCGGCTATTTCCGTACGCAAATTCCACGGCATGATCAAAATGTAGTCGGGCTTGGCGCTGCCTAAGTGATCGGGCGACAAAACGGGGATGCGGCTTCCGGGCAGGAATTTCCCCTGCTTGGCCGGGTTGCCGTCACACACAAAATCAATCGCGTCCGCGCCCACGTCGGCGTAGTTCAGCAAAGTATTGCCCTTTGCCGCCGCCCCGTATGCGGCGACCGTTTTTCCGTCTGCCATAGCTTGGTCCAAGAACGACAACAGGCCTGTGCGTACGTTTTGGCATTTGGCATCAAAGCCTTCATAGGCTTCGCGTCCGTCCAATCCGGCGGCGCGTTCAATATCGCGCATGGCGGCTAAGCCCGGCATAACTTCGTGGTTCGTGTTACCCGCCTTGCACGCAAACACGCGCAAGGACCCGCCGTGGGTGGTGAGGTCTTGAACGTCAAACACCCGCAATCCACACTCGCCAAAGATCCGTTCCACCGCCAGCAACGACAGGTACGAATAGTGTTCGTGATAGATGGTGTCGAACTGCACCAAATTCAGCAAGTTCAACAGGTGCGGAAATTCAACCGTCATCACGCCATCGTCGTTGAGCAAAATAGCGAAGCCTTCTACGAAGCCGCGAATGTCCGGCACGTGGGCCAGCACGTTGTTGGCCACCATTAAGTCCGCACCGTGGCCTTCGACCAGCAATCGTTTGGCGGTGTCGGCGTTGAAAAAAGCGACTTCGGTTGGCACGCCTTTTTCGCGCGCGGCCTCGGCGCAGCCCGCCGCCGGATCGACGCCCAACACCTTGACGCCAGCTTCGACGAAATGCTGCAACAGGTAACCGTCGTTGCTGGCGATTTCGACCACTTTGCTGTCTGAACTTAAGCCAAAGCGCGCGGTCATGGTCTCGGCATAGGTCTTGGCGTGGGCCACCCAACTGGCTGAAAACGACGAATAATAGGCGTAGTCTTCGGTAAAGATTTCGCCCGGTGGCACGTCGTCGGCAAGCTGCACCAGATGGCAGTCTTCGCACACGACGGCGCGCAGCGGAAAGACCTTTTCATCGGCGTCCGCGCGGGACAAATAGCTGTTGGATGGCGGCTGCAGCCCTAAGTCCACAAGACTTAAAGTGATGTCCGATGCACAAAAGCGACAGGTGGTCATTGGTCTTTTCCGTAATCTGCGAGTTGGCGTTCGGTGATGTCTTTGGCCGCTGCGCCGTTCAAAAATGCACCGTACCAATCGGCGGTCAGGCGAATAACGTCATCCGTATCCAACTTGGCCGACCAGCCCAAAACATCGTGCGCCAGTTTGGCGTCCACCGACAGCAATGTCTTTTCCTTGAGCTTCGACGGTTGAATATCGGTTGGCACGTCGTGGCCAAGCGCCGTCATCATTTTTTCGGTGATGGCGCCAACCGTGGAACTTGGCCCCGGCGGTGGGCCAAAGTTCATGGATTTGGGCGTCGCGTCCGGCTGTGCGGCCAGACGTTCGACATACATGAGATACCCAGCGTTCAAGTCCAACACGTGCTGCCACGGGCGGGTAGCGTCGGGGCTGCGCAGGGTCAAGTTCCGGCCTGCGGCGAGGGCGCGGTAAATATCGGGGATCAGGCGGTCTTCGGAGAAATCGCCGCCACCGATGACGTTGCCCGCGCGGGCCGTTGCAATCACCACGTCCCGATCAGCAAAATAACTTTTCGCCCACGACTGAGTAATGATTTCTTGGCAAGCCTTGGACGCCGAATACGGATCGTCCCCGCCTAGGTGAGCGTCTTCGCCAAAGGCCTCGCCGTCGTCCGTGTTGCGATACACCTTGTCAGACGTAATGATCAAGGCGACCTGTAAATTGTCCGCCCCGCGCAAAGCTTCCATCAGGTTCATCGTGCCCATGACATTGGCCGCAACCGTGTCCACGGGTTCCCGGTACGATCTGCGCACCAGGGCCTGGGCCGCCATGTGAATAACGATCTCGGGGTCGGCCTCGGTCACGGCCTTGCTCAAGGCTTTGGCGTCGCGCACATCACCAATGGTGGAGCGAATGCCCGGCCACGGCGACAGCAGCGTGAAGAGGCTGGGATCGGTTTCTGGCGTGAGCCCAAAGCCTGATACTTGCGCACCAAGTCTTTCCAGCCACAGCGCCATCCACGTTCCCTTAAAGCCCGTATGTCCGGTGAGCAGTACACGCTTGCCCTGCCAAAACTCTGGAGTGATGGTCAAGCTCATGTTGCCAAAACCACCGGGCGGGCGCGATTGGTGGTTTTCGATGCGGGCTTGCCCAACATATAGGCCAGCGCCCCGCAAAACCGAGCGGCATCACGGTGGGCCTTTTTTGGGCGAAAGATCAACAGCGCCTTTGGCCCAAAGCGCAGCATCTGCTTCCAACCCAACGCTCGGGCGGCCGCTGGACTTGCGTGCTTTGCCTCGAAATACAGTCTAGACCAAGACATATTATAAAACTTCTCCCATTGGCGGTCCCTGCCGCTGCCGATGGATCCGCCGCCGATGTGGTGCGACACAGCACCCGGTACCACCAACACCTTAAACCCAGCATTCATTAGCCGCATGCAAATATCGTCGTCTTCATGGTAGAGGAAAATGGCATCATCGAAAAAGTCCACCTTTTTCACCGCCGACATTCGCACCAAATTTACCGCACCGGATACCACCCAGGTGCAGAAATTCCCTTCGGGCTTGGGCTCGCCCTCGCGATTCCTGGGCATTTGATCGCGCGAAAAAAGAGGGCCGTTCCACGCCCGGTCAAACTTACCATCATCGTCGATCAAAAGCGGAGACAGCAGCCCTGCATCTGGATTGCTATCGGCTTGAGCCACCATTTCGGCAAAGGCCTCACCGATAAATTCTGCATCCGGGTTCATCAACAATGCATATTCGGTTTGCACTAAGGCCAACCCTTGGCTGGCAGCATTGCCGTAGCCGACACCAACCGTATTTTGGATAATTTCGGCGCCTGGTGCCCGCTGGCGCACGATGTCCACGGTGTTGTCGGTGCTTTCGTTATCGATCACGATAACTCGCGCCGAGCGGGCGATGCTGTCCAAACACGGCCCGATTACGGCACTAGAATGATGGGTAACAACGATGGCCGTGGTGCGCGCCCAGGCGTCATCAACACTCGACATTGATCAATTCCAGGACTTCCAAGGGGCCACGCCACCGGCCCACAAGTCTTGCAGCAAGCGTTTTTCACGGACCGTGTCCATGGGCTGCCAGAAACCATCATGTTGAAAGGCGCTGAGCTGGCCGTCGCGAGTAAGACCTTCGAGAGGTTCGCGTTCCCACACAGTCGCGTCGCCGTCAATGCGGTCCAGGACGCTGGGTTCCAACACAAAAAATCCACCATTGATGAAATCGCCATCACCCGCCGGCTTTTCGACAAATTCGCTCACTCGGTCCCCATCCAGCTTGGTCGCGCCAAAGCGACCAGATGGGCGAACCACGGTCACGGTGGCATCGCGGCCCTGCGCCTTGTGAAACGCAATCAATTTTGAGACATCCACATCGGAAAGGCCATCGCCATAAGTCATGCAAAACGGCTCGTCCGCATCCAGATAGCGGGCGATACGCTTGACCCGTCCGCCGGTCATGCTATCGGATCCGGTGTCGACCAAGGTCACACGCCAGTCTTCGGCGTCGCTGGAATGATAGGTGATTTCGTTCTTCGCCAAATCCAAGGTGACGTCGGAACGGTGCATGACGTAATTGGCGAAGTATTCTTTAATCATATAGCCCTTGTAGCCGAGGCACACGATGAAGTCCGTCAGGCCGTGGGCGGCATACATTTTCATGATATGCCACAGCACCGGCATGCCGCCGATTTCGACCATGGGCTTGGGGCGCAGGTCGGATTCTTCGGCGATGCGGGTACCTAGCCCCCCGGCAAGAATAACGACTTTCATGGACTGCCCCCAAATCAGATATTTACAATCGAACCGCCAGAGTTTTTAGCCCCTATGGATTCAGGCCTTACTTTTAACGAAGTCCGACGAACCCTACAAGACGGAGCCGCCCGGTATTCAGGCTTAATTCACAGCAGGTGCGATCGCCCCGTCACGCAACAGTTTATAAACAATCGAATCACGTAGTGCATTATAGGATGCATCAATCACGTTGGTTGATACCCCAACCGTGGACCAGTGCGCGCCAGAACCATCGGTGCTTTCGATCATCACCCGGATCAGCGCCGCGGATGCATCTCCGGGGGTAAGTATCCGGACCTTGTAATCTTCAAGATGCAGATCCGACAAACCCGAGTACAAACGGACCAGAACCTGTCGTAGGGCTGCGTCCAAAGCATTTACCGGGCCGTTTCCCTGAACCACCGCATGCTCTTCACCGCCTTCTACCGCTAATATCACCGTGGCTTCAGATAAGGTCTCCACCTCGCCGTTCGTGGACCAGCGGCGTTCGTCGATAACGCGAAAGCTGGTGCAGTGGAAGTATTCTGGCACCGTCCCTAAGGCCCGGCGCGCCAACAATTCAAAGCTCGCCTCCGCACCGTCATAGCTGTAGCCCTGCATTTCATTGGCTTTAACGGTTTCAAGAAGTTCGGCGAGGCGCGGGTCTTTTGCGTCCAGATCAAAGCCAATTTCGCGCAAGCGGGACATGATATTTGCGCGCCCAGCCTGATTCGATACTAAAATGGAGCGGGTGTTACCAACGATTGCGGGATCCATGTGCTCATAACACTGCGGATTTTTTTCAACCGCTGAAACATGAAGGCCGCTTTTATGTGCAAACGCCGCATCTCCCACATACGCCCGGTGATGATCTGGCGCCCTGTTCAGGCGTTCATCCAACGCGTTGGACACGTGGCGCAAGGCCTTTAACCCATCCATGCCGACGCCCGTATCAAATCCCATTTTCAACATCAGCGTCGGAATAATACTCACCAGGTTGGCGTTCCCGCATCGTTCGCCCAAGCCATTTATGGTGCCCTGCACCATACGTGCGCCAGACCGCACCGCCGCTAAGGAATTCGCAACCGCGTTGCTCGTATCGTCATGACAATGAATGCCGACCTTTTCACCCGGCACGACGGCGCAGACTTTCGCCACGATTTCTTCAATTTCAAACGGCAGCGTGCCGCCGTTGGTATCGCACAAAACCACCCAGCGCGCGCCAGCGTCTAGGGCTGCCGTCAAGCAAGCGAGGGCGAATTCGGGGCTGGCCTTAAAACCATCGAAGAACTGCTCGGCATCGAAGATAACCTCGTCCACCTTGGTTTTGGCATAGGCTACGCTGTCGCGGATCATGGCAAGGTTTTCTTCAAGATCGACTTGCAATGCCACCTCGACATGATAATCCCACGCCTTGCCGACCAAACACACGACCCGAACCGACGTGCGAAAGAGTGCGCCCAGGCTTGGATCATTATCCGCACTCCGCCCTGCCCGTCGTGTCATACCAAATGCAGTAATCCGCGCATGATTCATTTCAGGAAGGTTATCGAAGAAATTGTCGTCTGTGGGGTTCGCCCCAGGCCAGCCGGCTTCGACGTAGTCCACGCCGAGCTGATCAAGTTCGCGCGCAATGACACACTTGTCCACCGGACTAAAGTCAACGCCAGCCGTTTGCGCACCATCGCGCAACGTTGTGTCGTAAATATAGACACGTTCAAGGCTCATGGTTGATTTTTACCCGCACTTGATTTTAGTTTATAGGCGGATACCAACATAGCGAATATCACGACAAACGTCAGTTGCCACCAAGTGGCCCAGAACGAGAAATTAAATAATGAGCTCAGCCAAAATCCGCCCATGAAGACAATCAACGTAAACACGCTTTCATCGTGATTGATTTGATAGCGCCGAAACAGCCCCCAGGCGGATAATGCCAAAGCTACGACAAAGGTTATGAACCCAAAGATGCCCGTTTCCGCTAAAATTTCAATGGCCCAATTGTGCGGATGTGACGGCAGCCACGGCGCAGAGCCGTCCATATAAGGTATGCTATCCTTCGCATGCGGTAATTTATTGATCTGGTCAATGCCATTGCCAAACCAGGGGTTCTCTAGAAACCTCTCAAACGCGAATTTCCAAATGTACTGACGGTGCTGATCGATGAGCCAGCCCGGCAGATAGAGATGTCCAGCATTAGCCCGTGAGACAACGCCCATATCCTTGGCGTTATCAATTTCCTGAAACACGACCCATGACACCGCCGCAACGGCAACCGTTACAGCCAGCACCAAAATAGGAATGAAATATTTGTTGCGCACGGTAAGCATACGAATAGCCACAAGTATAGACATCGCGACGGTGCCAGCTAAAGCTGCCCGATTGGATGTCTGAACCATGAGAATAAGTGCCATGGGGACGAAGGCGTACCCTCCCCACAGCCAAGGTCCGCCCAATTTACGCGCGGACCAAATAATCGGCGGCATCAGGCACATGGCGGTGGCTGCAAACGCTTTAAACGCTTGATAAGGAGCTTCCTGTTCAAGCAGACGGCCCTTAAGTGCTGACAAAATATAGGGCACACCATTGATCGACAGTAATGCCAAGATGCTAAAGACGAGGCCAGCAACGATCATGGATTTCCACATCAAGCTCTGTGCGTTGGGGCGTGAGCACAGGACGGACCAGATCAGCACCGCCGCCAAGATAAAACCGCCCGTGCGAGCATAGATCTTGACCGAAGCATAAGGATCGAATGAAAAGAAGAGGCTCGCACCCCACGCTATAAACACGCATGCAACCGCAGCACCCAACTTTGAAAAAAGGGCTTTCCGAATAAGGGAACTCGCTGAAGGCGTTGTGGTCAGAGCGACCAAAACCGCAACGAAAGCCAATCCCAATGAGGCTTGTTGAGCCGCGACACCGCTAGCCCGCAAGGGCATGGCGACGCCAAGCATTATAGCAACGAAGGCTGTTAAACGGTCGGTGCCGTAGACGCCATTTTGGGCGTCACTAAAGTGAGGCATAGGTCATATACTCGTCGCTGTCACGCTGGAAACACATTCCATTATTTATTGTTCATACCATTTGCAGAGTTTGAAATGTGAAGAAGGGGGACAGCGTAAACTTGATCAACCGCAAATCGATCCACCAAAATATCATAAGATTCTTGTGGCCTTACGGTACTGGTAATAACTATGGCATCTAGGTCTTGTAAAAGTTCCGCATCAAGGCTGTTAATCACAGGCAGGCCTGCAAACTCAGTCTGATTGCTACCGGGTTGGATCATAGCAACGACGTCCACGCCGTCACTTTGAGCCGACAACAGGGCAATTTCAGCCAATTCGCTTACTCCATACAAGGCGATGCGCTTTTTTTCGTAGCCCAATATATCTGTATATATAGATGAATATTCTTCGCGCGCTTGGCGAAAGAATCTCAGCGACGTTGACAAATACTCAGCGACGAGGTGGCCCTTTTCGCTAAAGCCTTTCGGCGTTACATAATAGGCATATCGTTTAGCCGGAGCTTGTTTGGCTTTGACCAAACCTTTGCGCAGCGCGCGCCGCAGTAGGCTGTTGGTCAGCCCCAGGGCCACGCCAATGCGAACGGCCAGACTACGTTGCGTATGCACCTCCTCCTCTTCAAGGGTGGAAAGCAGGCTCAGCGTCGCACGATCGGCAAGTTTTAACCCATCGGTCCCGCCATTTGATCCCGGCATTTCTTTAGACCTCTTTTTCTCAGCATTACTCATGACAAACCATGCTCTTATATACTCAAAATTTAAGGAAAAGGCGACAACTTGTTCACATCGAGAACAACTCATCCCCCCGTCGCGACCGCGTTAAATTGCGCCGCACAAGAGCGCGTTGGCGCAAAAAAATGCACAACAAAAGGGAACTATTGGCCGATAAAATCATTTGCGCGAGTGCGTTGACGCGTCCAGCGTTCAACACACCACAGCAGACTGGCGGCAAGGAAAATATCAAACATCGGTTCTAATGGGAGCCTATATTTGACACCGACAACAGGGCCGGTAACGGCCAAGATATACGTCCCAACAACCAGCAAAAACAAGGTCTGCGCCAGGTCCAAAAAACAGGAGGATTTCACGTCCTGAGATCTCGGTATCCGGGGATACAACTGCAACAAGCTAAGGCCGGCCAACAGCCACAAAAGCGTGGTAAATACTGCGGCAGGCAATATCACGAGCGTGAACAATTTGTTCGCGGCAAAATAATTCCAAATTTTTTCCACCGGGTTGGCGCCAGGCGTTGAAATGAAGCTCGGCCTCACCATTTTGCGCACTAGAGGTGAACTGATGATTCCTGGGGACACAAGGTTAATGACGGAGCCAACCCCCCAAGCCTTCACAATCGCCCCCAACCCCATTCCCCACAAAGCGCGTGAGGCGACTGTTTTCAACTCTGCATCAGCCACGAAAGGATTGTTTTGATCCCCAGCCCCCCCGAGCTTGTCCTGGTAAGCCTGTAACTGCAGGCGCATCTCGGCTACGCTTTCCTCACGCGGCACACCATTAGCGAACTCTTGCGCCTGAGGATATATCCAGAAAAGAGCATGCGTTCCAGTTTGACTAACGTACGCCAAGTGCCCGTAGTCTTTTTGATTCTGCAAAAGAATGGGGCCGATAATCAGCACGAAACCAAGGGCTATCACCCCGACATGCGACAGGGATTGAACCACTGGTATGCGGTGACGCCATGCCGTGAGCACGAAAAAAACGATCAGCACAGGTGGAAAATATAACAATACGGGCCGAACCAAAAGCGCCCCGGAGAACAGCACCGTCGCCGCCAACACCGCAGCAAACGATGGCGCGCGAATATAGGCAGCGGAGGCGATTAAACCCCCAATAAACGGCAGCATGAAAAGGCCGTCACTCAGGATCAATGAAGAATTAACGATCATATTGACGTTAAACGCCGCCAGCATACCCGCGGGCAAGATCAGGCGCTGATGAAAGAACCCAGCAAGATAACCGCCTAAAACACAAACGATGGCATCAATGATGGCTTGAGCGATCACTATTGGAAGGTGGCTGTCGCTAACAAACGTCTTAAATCCCGCGACAAAGTACATGTACCCAGGCGTGCGTTCCGTAAACATCCCAGCTAGGTCATCCGGGGGCGCCATGCCAGTGACATAACTTTGCTTTAACGTATCGGCTAAAAGCAAGTAGAGGCCAGAATCTTCCTGAACCAAGCTTTCCGGCCCCTCATAGATAAAGCCGATGTAACCAAGCCGCAGCACTAGCGCAGTCAGAAAAATTATCACCACGATGCGCCTGCTCATTTTCGCTCCAAGACGACGAAAAGGCGAAAGGCCATCAACGCCCCCAACACAGGCAGCAGAACCTCTTCGATTTTAAGCATAATCGGAACCAACTGGCCCGGCACCAAGGTCCACGGACGAAACCCGCCGGTCAAAGGATAAGTAAACAAACTCAGGCGCTGGCTTTTTGTCACAACCAAATCCGGACATGCCGCAGAAAAATTATCAACGTTACACTGAAATAAAAGCGTTGGGATCGCTTGGTTGGACTCATAAGGGTTGCGATTGGGATCACGCGCGCCATCGGCCAACGGGTCCGCGCTCAAATCTACGGGTTCTGGATGGAAGTGCGTATAGAAAATACGGCTGATCGGCGTAATCGCCGGTTCCACGAAGATCACTCGCCCACCTTTTCGCAAGACCCTGGCCGCCTCGTTCAGAAACAACCGGGGGCGCTCCAGATGGTGAAGAACGTCAAACATGACAATGTTGTCAAAAGATCCGTCTGCGAAGGGCAGCTCCTGTGCGTCACAAACAACATCCAGCCATGGAGCACTCTGTATATCCGTTGAAACAACCTCGGGAACGAAGGTTTTAAAATTTCCCGTTCCCCCGCCAATTTCGAGCGTTTTTCCGGGTCGTGTAGCACGTGCCATGCGCCGATACAGATCATGATAGACAGCGCGCAACGATGGCTTCTCCAGCCATGCGTCACGGTGTTCGGCCAGCGTTGAACCTACCTCTGCCGTCATTGAGTCAGATCGCCTTCAACTTAAAGAAGGCGAAGACAACCATGCGGATTAGCAACAATCCGTGACGGAAGCGCGAAATTTGCGTTTCGCCATAATCGCGATTGCGATAACGAATGGGAATTTCGGCGACCTTTAAGTTGAGCTTGCTGGCACCAAAGATCAGATCAAAATCACCGAACGGGTCGAATTCTCCAAAATAATCCCGGTTATCTGCAATCCGTTGATAATGTGCTTTGGTCAGTACTTTGGTGCCGCATAGAGTATCGGTGTATCGCTGGTTTAGAAGATACGTAAAGATGTACGAAAACATGCGATTAGCGATCAGGTTGAGGAACCGCATCGCTTCGCTTTCCATCGGATAAACCAAGCGCGAACCGTTGATAAATTCTCCCTGCCCGCTTTTCAGAGCCTGATAAAATTTCGGAATATCTTCGGGCGGCATGGTGAGGTCAGCGTCCAAAATCATCAACACGTCGCCACGCGCCATATCGAAACCCTTGCGCACCGCATCTCCCTTACCCTTGCCATCTTGGCGAGTGGCTTTGATGTCGTATTGCGGATAGGCCGCGATGACTCGTTCGATTTCCTCATACGTTCCGTCTCGACTATGACCCTCGACATAAAGGATTTCAAGGTCGTCACAAAAGCGCGGCAACCGCTTGACCGCAGCCTCGATGTTTCCCTTCTCGTTGCGGCATGGAATGAGCACCGTCGCCGACAAGGCGTCATACCCGGCATGACGGTCCGAACACGCAACCATGTAATTGCGCAAACACAACCGCCGGATAAAGGGCAACGTGGCGATGTAGCGATTGATCAACGTGCCCAAGCCCATCAATTTAAACGGCACAAGCTGACGCCATTCGCGCTTGGTAACGCTGAACCCTGCAAGCTGCAAAAGGTTCCCAATATCAGTGGTCGAAAGAGCATTTTGCGCCACCTGCGGCATTTTGAACCCAGCCAGCTCTCCAACGGCTAAAACAGGGTCCCAAAAGGTCGCGTAATAGGAAACGATAATGCGGGTGTCACGCGTGCACAAACTGTGCAGCGATTCCAACAAGGCCTGACAATCGTCTAACGAACCGATGGTGTCAGACAACACAATAACATCGAACGGTCCTTCTATACCGGACAAGACATCAGGATTTTCGATATCACCATGAACGAAGTTTAAATGTGGAAAATCGTTGATCGGATGAAGTTTACGTGCCTCATCCACCATGTTTTCACTGAAATCCACGCCCACCCCTAAAGATGGTTTCAACGATGCAAGTAAATCACCTAAGCCGCAACCAAGGTCAAGAATGCGCTGCCCCTCATGGACGAGGAAACCTAGGTACCGGTGGTCCTCGTTGTGATAGCTAGAATTCTTTTTAACCCAGGACTGCCGTTCAGCCGCTTGGGCTTGCGACAGGTCATGAATAGCCTGCTTGCGCGGGGAGAAGGGGCCCAGCTCATCTTGATTTTCTTGCGGGTTGATAATCTCGTTCATATCGTTTTATCGACGTACTCGCCGGACCTCTTCTATTTGCTTTGATCTTCGTGTTCAACGGCCTGTGTCATAGTTTGCGCACCGACCTTGTCTTGTTTGCGTTTGCTTCCCGATAGAAGCCAAATAATACCACCCGGCACCCCTGTCACCAAAATGGCAAGACCAAAAAGAATAGACAGGGCGAAGGCTTCATCCGACCCAATGCCCACAAATGAAAATGCTGTCAGCATCGCCCCTTCGCGGACACCCCATCCGGCAATCGATATCGGGATCATACTGAATAACATAACTGGCGGAACCAAGACCACACAATCAAGCGCATGAACCGACAATCCCATGGACTGGGTAATGATATAGACCGTCATCGCAACGCCCGTATGAATGCAGATCGAGATAGCCAGCGCCGGGAACGTACACGCTGGGCGCAGCAAAACCCGGCGCGCATCGGCTGACAATTCCGCAGCGGCACGTAACGGACGCCACGCTATAAACCGTCCAGGCACACGATCAAACAATAACAACGCACCAAAGGCAAACAGCCCACCGGCCACAAGTGCTGGCACCCCCCACCGTTCCGGGCTGTCACCAAGCAGGGAAAAGATGACGGGCATGCCTGCACCGGCCATGAGAACCAGGGCCAGCAGCGCCGTTAAGCGATCAAGCATCACCGAATGAGCCGCAGGAACAAGGCCGAGGCCAAGACGATACGTGCGCCAGATGCGGATGGCATCGCCACCGATTGAGGATGGTAAAATCTGATTGAAGAAGATGCCGATAAGCACATTGCTAAACGCATCCTTAAAGTGAAGGGTCTTCCCAATCGCCCGTGTGATCAAAGACCACCTGATGGCCTGGACCGCAGGCAAACTTCCTAATAGCATCACGGCGAGCAGCAAGCCCCAGGGATCTGCGGTGGCCATATTCGCGACGATACGTTCTATATTTAAATTGCTAACCAGCCACCAGATCAGAAGGGCCGAAATAACAATTTTAATGACGTTTTTAAGCATGTTCGGCACCGGCCTGACGAACAATGACGAATGCCCCCGCAGTCGCAATATCTTCGTTTGAAAGCCCCTGAAAACGCGCGGGCAAGACCGCCACCCCATGACCGTCATCGCGCAGCGCGCGGTCGATACTCAGCACATCGAAGCCATGACGTTCCAACAACGCTTGATGGGTGGTTACGGGTTCGCGATTCAAAAGATAAGGGCGCCGTCCCCGCACGACGCGCCACAGCCAGTCGGAACACGCCCAGTGTCCGTTCCAACTCTTTGCCATGTTGTGGCACTTAAAATCTATCTGGTGAGACATGACCCCTTCGGGCTTGAGCCACGCTGCGAATGCCCGATACGCACCATCAAGATCATCCACGTGTTCCAAGACCGCTTGGGAAAATATCCAGTCAACACCTGCAGCCTGAATTTGGTCACTCGCGTACCAAGGGGCCACATAGGTAATCATGTCTCCCCCACCACCAAGCAGCTTTACGCGCAAAGCCTGAATGCGCTCTGCCCCTAACGTGCGAGCTAACGTAGCGTCGTCCAAAATATCGGACGGAAAAGCGTAATCGTCCAGTTTTGGCCGCACCCGCGGGAACTCTTGGTCGTCCGGTATGGGCGTGCGCGCTTGGAACAAGCTCACCAACTCGTCCAAAACCTGCACATTTCCAGACAAGTCCGCGAACCGCACCACATCCAGTCCAACATAGCGTTCCGCCCCGGTCAACAGCGCACACAGGCCAAGGCCAAGAGAATCTCCAGGCCCCAATTCAGCCACCGTGCCGGGCACGGTGAAGCCAGTTTCCTGGTTCAAGCGCACCAGATGGCGCATAAATACCGAATAGCAATAGCGCGCCGAACCGCTCCCGCCGCTACTGCGTGAAAAAGCCCACCGCGGCAAGACGAACGTCAGGGCACCTTTGATGACAAAAGACGGTTTAATGACAGTCACTCACTGATGTTTGCCGCATTCGGCATTCAATTTAATGGTCATAGTCGAAAACGGCACGAATTGGGAAATGAAATTTGCAGACCCGCCCTGAAGTTATTATTGATCCTACCGTGTAAGGCAGGACTTCTTGATTAAGCGATCAAGCCGACGCGAAAAATATTGGGCACCCTGGTGATTGAAATGGGCGCCGTCAAAAAAAAGGGTTTCCATCGTGCTCATGTGGTTCAAGCCAGATCCCAATGGCCCCGTTAAATCACATACGCCAACCCCGGACAGGGCTGATCGCATCTGCGTATACAGGTTTGTGTAGACCGGATTGGTTGTCCGTTTATCCCCCCAAATAGGTGGGGAAACCACAACCAACTGTATCGTGCGGTTTTTGACGATTTCAGCCAAAACCTGCAAGGCATGCCTTCCATCGTTCGACATAACCAAGCGCTCCGTTACGTCTTGTTGTGACGGGTCGGGGCTTTGCGCTGACTTTTGCGAGGCAAAGTCCTGAGCCGAACCATCAAACGGCACAGGCGCGTACCCGCTCAATGACCATTGCGGCCAAATCGCACGGATCACAATGCCCGGTGCTAAGAGACGATAGCGATACAAATTCGAGTGCAGCGCCAAAGACTTCAACTTATCACCCGCGGCAATCCAGGTTTTCAACCGAGAGCTATCTTTGCTCAATGGCGTTATGGCCCTGAGATTGAGGCTATTTCCTTCGCCCACAGGTTCAACCAAATCAGCTGGATCATAGAACCAAATAACATTTTTGACCGCCGTATCCTCTGGCAAGGCGCTTAACACAGCGATAACGTAGTAGATGCCCTGACCATTTTGTCCTCCGTTGTAAATGGGCAAGGTCATCACGGACGGATCGAGTGCATATTTGGAAATCGAACTGCCTAAGGATAGCCAGGGTGTGTTGGCGCGCTCGATATTGGCCAAGGGGTTTTTCGAAGAGCGGGCATACACGTCATCCATGACGCTACCAAATATGGCATCAATAGCCACGATGCAAAGGAGCCCCCCCACAAGAGAAATCCAAAATCCCCCCCAGCCGGAGCCGCTCTCATCTCCGTTTTCCTTACCCATTTGGGGTCCTTTAAAAGCGGAAGTAGACAAAGCTGCGCCCGCTTTCATAACCAAAAGACATGAGGACGACGATGCCCAGGGTTAGCAAACCACCGCGCAGCGGAAAGGATCGCAGCATGGCGGACAGGTTCATAAATCGACGCAGGGCCTCAATCGCAAACATCACTATGATAGAAACGTAAACCAGCCATGCTTGCTCGACGGCGACCTGCCCCGGCTGCCAAAATGCCAATGCTCGTAGCAAATCCAGATAAGAGGCCAGATCGGGCGTGCGCACCAAGCCGAAACTTAAAGAAACAAATAGGAAGGTCGCCATCCAGCCGAACACAAAGCCAACGACAGTATCGCGGCCCTTTAACCGGATGAAAGCCTTATAGGTCAAAATCATTGCCGCCTGGACAAGGCCAAATACCAAAAAAGTCCAATTTGCACCGTGCCACATCCCAATCACGGCCCAGGTGACAAAAACGGTCATGGCTTCGCGCTGGTGGGTCGACCACGTCCGCCGCTGTAGGGTCCACAGACCGACGGGGCGGTAAATATAATCCCCGACCCAACGGGTTAATGAGATATGCCAGCGCTGCCAAAAGTCGACGATATTCGACGCAAACAGCGGTTGTTTGAAGTTATCGGTTAGACGCACGCCAAATACCAACCCTGCCCCGATGGCAATTAGAGAATAGCCCGCGAAATCACCGAACAGTTGGACATAGAAGCCAAAGAAAGCATACAGCGCCCCTTGTACTCCACTGCTACCGGCCTCAGCAAATGCCATATCGACAGGCAAAGCAAGCCTATCCGCCACCACCAACTTCAGGGCCAGCCCATAGACGATGTACAAAAGTCCGTTCATCGCCATATCCGGCGTTGGACGACACTTTGACCACAAAGGCTCGGCTAAGTGTGCGTAGCGCTCAATTGGACCAGCTAACAGTTGCGGAAAAAAGCTGATGAATAACCCAAGGCGCAAAACGTTACGGTCGGCAGGGTAAGCTCCGCGCTGAATGTCGATCAAATATCCCAGGCACTGAAAGGTAAAGAAAGACAATCCAACCGGTATCAACACATCCCCATACCCCCCAAAATTCAAACTGGATGTGGGGAACACCTGACTCATGCTGTTCAACCAAATAAGAATGTATTTGTACACAGCCAGCGGTGCGAGAACGGTCATGATAGACACCGTGATGGCGAGGCGACCTCGCACTTTTGTCTGTTCAACCCAAAACCCACCGCCATATGTCAGGCCAATAATGCACGCCAATAGGACCGGAAAACGCCAGTCAAACGAAGCATAAAACAGAAAACTGGCTACAAGCAGCAGCACGGCTCGAGTTGATCCGCGCACAAAGGCGGCGACCAACGCGAGCACCAGCAAGCACCCGACGTAAGGGACGAGGCTCATTGTTGTGCCGGCCCCATCAGGCGCTGCATAACGACCCGGTCATGCCAGCCGTCGATCCAAACGGCATCCTGGATGATGCCAACACGCTGGAAACCTGCCCGCTCCATGCAGCGCACGGAGGCCGTGTTGAGTGACACTGCCCAAGCAGTAACGCTGTGAATGTTTTCAGGATTTTCATCACAGAATTTTTTAATCGCCATACTGGTTAGGCCTTTACCTGCACGGTCTTGCGCGCCAAGGAGAAACCACAAATTAGCGTGGCGGTCATCAGCTTCTATGGTGTCCAGTGCGACGAGTCCCAAGGGGACCTCAGAGACTTCCTCGAAAAATAGGTACCATGCCTGGTCGCGGCGTCGCAGCCCTGCGCCAAGCAGCATTTCTGTCACGTCTCCACGACGCAAATTTTCCGTCAAATAGCGGCAAATATCCGGATCATTAAGCCAAGAGACCAAATGAGGAAGGTCCGCGCCGGTCGCTTTTCGTAAATGCACGTTGATCATGACAGTAATCCGCCCCTTTAGCTTAAGGGGTCCAGGGATTTCCAATGTTTGTAGTCTTTGCCCAGTTCCCCTCGCCACGCCTGGGGGTCAGGGCCATGCTGAACCATCAGAGCCATAGCCAAGCGCTCTAGACCAAAGCCCAAACAGCCCGTGCTAACAACCCGCCCATTTTGTTTGATATCGAACGCCTTGCCAAAGGTCGGCCCGTGAAGATTGGACGATAAAACCGCGATGTCCGTTTCATCGCCAAGGTTGGCCACATATTCATATTTCATGGCCAGCCGACGTTGCTGCTGCGCCTTGGGGGCAAAATCATTGGTAAAGAACGGATCGTTGGCCGGAACCAGCTGGCCAAACAACTGCCAACGTTCGACCCAATCCTGAACACGGCGCAAAACCTCTTCACGCTGATCCCTGACGAAGTCCGGATCGCCCAAGAACACCACCTCACGCAGGGTAAATTCCATGAGACGGCCAAACTGTTGATGATTGGCAGATTCATAACGATGACATTGCGTCACCGCCGTGACCACAGTGTTTTCGTCCAGCGGAGAGCCTTCCCGAGCCGCGTAGCAATGATAACAAGTCGCCGGATTATGGACCAATTCCGAGCCCGCGAATTCGGTGGCTTTCGGGACAACCTGGTCTGCCCCCCCCTCCGCCCGGCTGGCAAAGGCGTCCAGAATGTCGAGGTCTTCGCACAGGTGGGTTACAAAGTGCAGGTGCTCTGGAAAACTTGAGAAATGTCCGGTTTTCGATAACTTTTCGATGGGGATGACGTTTGGGTAGGTCTCTTCCGTTGCGCCGAACGGGGCGGCAAAGTCACGCAAAACCACCCAATCTAAAAATCGTAAAATCGAACTTGATGACGCGCCGAAGCGAAACAACCCCGGCGCAATCCTCACCACTTGACCGGCTAAGTCATCGGCTCTGAAAAAATGCTGGTCTAAAGCGGCATCGACACAAAACAAAGGGGAACTTTGATCTTCTTGCAGGCCGCTAAAGCGTGCACAAAGCCGTTCTAGACCCTGTTCTATTTTTGTCGGCTCCACCTCGGACGAAAGACTTACGACAAAATGCCCGTCTGTCACACACACGCCACTTACACCCGGATCGATAAAGCAAGCCGCATAACATATTTGCTTGATACCATCGGCAGGTATCGGGACCGAGGAAATATATGTGTCAGGACTGCACATTATTGAGGTCCAGTTTGCAAATCTGTGCCTTCGCCGATCAACTTGGCAATGCCGGCAATGGTCCGATTGGGCGTATCGTAGAAATCAACGTTGGACAGGTTTAAGCCATAGTTTTGATCGACGAATGCGATGAGCCCTACGATCCCAAAGGAATCAAGGTATCCGTAATCAAACAAATCCACATTGGGGCCAAAATATTGGTCTTTAGAAACGCTCTCGTCCAATGACACAACAAAGGCAAGCAAAGCGTCTTCTATCGTTTTATCTACATTCACGTTGTAATTCCTCATTGAATGATCAGATAACAAACTTTGTTGGGCGTGACAGCATCATTCAACACAAGACCGCCCCCTAATCCTTTGCCAAAAATAAATCCAAATACTTCTGATGAGAGGCTTCAAGCGCATAGTGTTCTTTAACACGTTCATGAGCCTTAACTCCCACCCCCCTGCGTTGCGCACTTGGCAGTTTGAGCATCTGTACAATGGCATGTGCCAAAGCTGCTGGGTCTTCCGGCCTCACGACACGCCCAGTATCCCCTACAATCGCAGCAGCATCGCCGACGTCAGTCGTCACACAGGGAACACCACTAGCCATAGCTTCCAGTAATACATTTGGCATCCCCTCCCCGTAAGCCGACGACAATACAAAAAGGTCCAGGCCGGACAGAATTTGAGGGATATTTTGGCACCTCCCAAGAAGGTGGAGGCGCCCACGAAGAACAGGGGTTTGCATCACTTGAGCAAAAAAAGGCGTTTTATCTGTCACCTCATGCCCCACCAGCACAAAGTGCGCATGAGGCACTTGGCGCGCGACGTCTGCAAGTGCCGCTAACAGGGTCACATGGTCCTTCATTTCAGCATAGCGTGCCACGTGCCCCACGACCAAGGCATCGGATGTCAGGTTAAGGGTTTCTCGAAGATAACTTGGGCCATGTGCAGATACCGTGAACTGATCTAAATTCACCCCATTGGGAATGATGCGCCAGGCTTTAGGTTGATAGCCCATACCAAGATGATGCTTCTGCCCCGCTTTGGAATTAGCCAGCACTTCCGTGGGCAAAGGCGATAGTCGCACCAAAAACCAAGTCCTAACCAGCGAAAGCCACGATTGATTATCGCGGCTCATATCGGAACAGCGCAAATTCCAATAAATGCGGCGCACATTGGTCAAGCGCCCCACGAAAATACCTAACAAATCTGCGTGATAAAGCCACGTCATTAACACATCCGGCTTTAGGGAACGCAAGAGGCCAAGAAGGCGCCAAATAGCGAAGAGAGAAGGCATGCCACGCCGCATCCCTAGGGTATGAAGCGCCACCCCCTTCGCCTCAATTTCAGGGCCAAATACGCCAGAACCCATCATGGAAATTACTGTGTGCTGCACGCCTTTTTGATTGGGGCTCGAAACCAACCGGGTGAGCATACGTTCTGCGCCGCCAGCCCCTAATCCGGTGATCAAGTGGCAAACCTTTCTGGGCCAACCCAAATTGACGTAGCCTTGATAGGCTGACGCCGCCATCCCTGCCCCCAGCACCAGCCACAACACCCGTTGATAAAAAACTTCGTGGGGAACGGAAAACAGGGCAAAGACAACCATCAACAACACAACAATGCGCGGCCCTGGCAAGGTCATAGAATTATTCAGCATTTGCCGCACAACCACAACAAACATAAAAATGAAAATCACAAGGCCAACAGCACCAAATTCAGCCATCAACCAGACGGGCGTGCTGTGAATAACCATGGGCTCTGCAAACCATTTTGGGCTGTTGTAGAAAAATACGCCGAGGCCACTGCCAAAAAATGGGGCCTCCCACCACAACTCAAATCCCTTGCTAATGGTTGCCCACCGCTGAACATGACTATCGCTTTGCGATAGATGCGTGCCGATCGAAGGGAACGCAGCCGTGTTCAACGGAGAAACAAGCGAATTGAGCGAAGCATAAACATACGGCAAAGACCAAGCCGCCAGCCCAAATAATAAACTCTGGATAACGAAGCGTTGACTTGTAACGTTCAACCTTAAGGCCACGACCAACAATAAAAGTCCTGCAATCAAGCCCGTCAACGATCCTGTGTAATATATTCCGAGCAGTATAACCCCATGACAGAATGAATAAATCGTGGTTTTCGACAGCCATGGAAATTTGCGGCATTGCTGACGGTCATGCCTTAAATACTCCAATGAAAAAGCCATTAACATCACCGAACACAAAACCAACTGCAAAACAAACGCATTGCGGTTTGCGGCGTAGCCTTCAAAAACAATGGTGAGCTCGACACCAGGATCAGCGCCTATGGACACCAACCAGCGCAAAGTTGTCTGAACAACAACGATAACCACTGCGGTTGCGACCATCGTTTCAGCAAAACGTCGAAGAGCATGAAACCCGCAAAAGGTAATCAACAGATAACCGATACTGAGATACCCCAGAATAACCAGCCAGCCAACAACGCGCCCCGCAAACGCCCATTGGGTCACGCCAATGTCATGCACACCATGATAGTAAGCGATGAAGATCAAAATAGTGATCGCGATCAACACGGCATTAAAGGCTGATGAGCGCCACTTTGGCAATTTTCCGGTCAACGCAATCTGCGTCACAACGACCGCCAAGGCTAAGATGGCGAACGGGTCAGCAAGATTAATGTTGATAGTCCCCGTAGGCAGGGGGACATGCACTTGGAAAAAAACCAAAACAGCAGCAACCAAAGAAAACATCCAAACCGCCGTTTTTTCCAATTCACCCAGATTGAATGCGGTTTTTATTTGGAGTGGGTTTTCTTGAGCACTTGGCTCAACCGGTTCGTTCGGTTTCGGTTTTCTTATCGCGAACGGGGCAGCCATCAAAATCACGACTGTAGACAGCACCCCGATGAGTATAGACACGGCCAAGGCGCTTGACGACGGCACCCCCAGGTATCCAAATACATATATTGCCGTGAGTTCCCGCACCCCCCATCCGTTGACCGAAATGGGCATGCTGGCCGCAAAACTGATAATGGCAGATGCAGCCAGAACACTGATCACGTCTAATTCCGGATTCAGGGACAAAATCGCTGCCATATATGACAACAGGACCAAAGCCTGTGAGAACAACGTAAACAGCGAAATTTCCAAAAACCTAGTCAAGTTCACCAATGACCTGAGTTTATGGAGCAAATTTATTTCGTACCGCGCAGCCCCTAAAAGCAAGCTCAACACGAGCCCAGAAACGGATACTATCGCCACTTCCAATAGAGAGATATGACCTAAAAAATCATATACATCCCCACGACCAATCAGAAAAAGAGCGCTCACAAAGGATAAAGAGCCAGTGATCAGAACCAGAATGAAGCGCTCATACGCCGACAACGTGGCCAGCACCACTGAGGATAGGCCATATCGGCGCAAGACCAGAAAACGCCCCACCACCTGGCCAAATATGGAAATGATAAACAAGCCTGCGAAATGGCCTGAAACGGTTGCCTTAAACGCCACACCTGAAGGCAGAGAAACACCGAAGTGATGCAGCATGCGACTTAAACGCGCAATCACAACACCCAAGTTCATCAGCAAAATCATAATGATTAATGCAATGGACCATAGGGGGAACTGCTCCATGTCCCGCCAGACATGTTGTGGATCGACAACCCAGAACGTCACCAGAAGCAGGAATATAGATAGGCTCGCGGCTGCCAACCAGCCTAACTTTTTACCCGTCAATAAGCGCAATGATTCTCTTCCTTAAATGCCGCATTTAGCTGCTCATTAACTTTGATATACAATAGTGAAAGGCCTCTACAACATGCAACATGCGAAAGCGTTGCGGCAACAAACTCGGCCGGGGGCTTAAGGTTTTGGATGGCGAGGGCTTGATTTTTTTCAAGGCCGAAACGAACGGTTCGCCTACGTCCAGCACCATTACCGCCCCGTCTGGGGACGCAGATGCAATATCTTTGATGCCGCCTGACTGTGATGTGGCGACCACAGGCGTACCACAGGCCAAGGCCTCCAAAACAGCATTGGGCAGCCCTTCCCAGCGCGATGTCATAACAAACGCGTCCGCACCAGCATATTGGGCCCAGGGGTTGTCACAGAACCCCAAGAATTGAATCTGTTCAGCCACCCCTTTTTCCCGGGCGCGGCGTTCCAACGCATCACGGAGCGGACCATCCCCCAAAATCGTCACCCGGGTTGAAGCCGGTAGCTCTGCAGTCATATCAATCAGACGGTCAAAACCCTTTTGATGTGTTAGCCGTCCAGCAGCAATCAAGCGCAACCCTTCTCCCTCAGGCCGCTTGGCGGGACTCGCCGCTTTACACAGCGCCACCTCATCAACCGGATTGGCCAATTGAACGAGCCGTTCTAGCGCAACATCGTAGTCCCGGCTCATTTCCTGCATCATTTGCGTTGATGTGCAAATCACCACATCCGCACGTGGATACAACAATCGGTATGCCGCGCGCAGCACCGCCGGATGTGATGTTGTGGGTAGGCTAAGCGACGGCATATTGGCTTCACGAACGACAATCTTAGTCTTTCGCCCCAGCAGCGGCCGCGCGGCCAAGAGGGCTAAATTCACATATCCCAATGTTGAAAAAACGATGTCCGGTTTGAGCCTGCGCACGGTTGAAATCAAGGCGGGCAGCGCATGACGCAGGCGCGGGCACGACAGGTCCGTCACAGACACGTGGTCTGGCACCATTGTGGTCAACGGTCCACGCCCGTCCAGAACCACCAACGTGGCCTTGACGCGTGCCGGATCAAGGCCACGCAACAAGGTCAAGCTTACGCGCTCGGCCCCGCCACCTGCGAACGAGGGCAGCACAAACAAAATGTGCATGGGCGAAGGCGTCACGAAGTCTTAAACGCACGGACGATATTTGAGATCTGCTCGACCTCACCGTCCTCAAGATAGGGATGCATGGGCAAGCTAAGTACCTCACGCGACAACACTTCACTGACGGGCAGTGCGTTAAGTCCCGCGCCAAACCGCTTGTACGCGGTCTGCAAATGCATGGGGCGGGGGTAATAGACCGCGGTGGGGATCCCTGCCGCTTTCAAGTGCGCCGCCAATTGGTCCCGTTGCTCGTGGCGCACGGTATACTGCGCCCAAACAGAGCGCGCGCCCTGCATCACAGACGGCGTTTTGACGTGCTCATTCAAGCCCTGTTGGTAAAGGTCTGCGATACGATTTCGGCTATCGATCTCAGATTCAAAAATATCTAGTTTTGCCAGCAATATTGCGGCCTGAATTGTGTCTAGTCGGCTGTTTAGGCCAACGCGCACGATCTCGTATTTTTCGCCACCCTTGCCATGTTCGCGGATTGAACGCGCCACTGCGGCAATTTCATCGTCGTCCGTGAACAAAGCCCCACCATCGCCGTAACACCCCAATGGCTTGGCCGGGAAAAAACTGGTGGTCGTCACGTCGGCTAGCACTCCCACGCCGCGTCCGTTTAATTTGCCGCCAAAGCTTTGTGCGGCATCGTCCACAACGAATAACCCCTCGCGCCCGGCCAAGGCACCGATGGCCGTGTAATCGGCGGGCTGGCCAAACAGGCCCACACCGATAACGCCCTTGGGCGACAGTCGGTTATCTGCGCGAAGTGCGGACAGCTTCGCTTCAAGGTCGGCACCGTCCATATTGAAGGTGTCGGGCAGCACGTCGACGAACACCGGCTCTGCGCCAAGGATCAAAACCGCTTCCGCCGTGGCGGTGAAGGTAAAGGACGGAACGAACACGGCATCGCCCGGACCGACGCCATAGGCCATCAGGGCAATTTGCAAAGCATCCGTACCGTTGGCAACGGTGATGGCATGCTTTGCGCCGCTGAAACGCGCCAGCTTCACTTCTAACTCGGCAACCTCTGGCCCCATGATGTATTTACCATGGTCCAAGACGGTTTGAATCCGCTGATCAATGTCCGTTTTGACCCGAAGGTATTGGGCTTTGAGGTCGATAAAGGGAATATGTGTCAAACGACCACTCACTCGTCCGGCTGTGCAAGGGCTAGCCCTTGCTCTGTCTCGCGGTAACGCTCGCCTGTACGCGGACACACCAAGTCGTCGGGCAAGCGGTCGCCACTACGGCTGACCCAGCCGACGCGCTGGGCGGGAACACCCAAAACCAGGGCATGATCAAGAACGTCATGGGTCACCACCGCGCCCGCACCAATCAAAGCATACCTACCAACGCTAACGCCGCAAATGATCGTTGCGTTGGCCCCAATACTGGCACCGCGGCGCACCAAGGTGGCGGCGAATTCATCCTTGCGATTAACGAAAGCGCGCGGGGTGGCGACATTGGTAAAGACGCAACTTGGGCCGCAGAACACGTCGTCTTCAAGGGTCACCCCTTTATAGAGAGACACGTTGTTTTGAACTTTGCAGCCGTCGCCAATGCTGACATCCGGGCCGACCATCACGTTCTGTCCGAACACGCAATCGCTGCCAATAACAACGCCCGCCAAAACATGACTAAAGTGCCATATTTTAGACCGCGCACCGATTTCAGCGCCATCGTCGACGATGGCCGACGGGTGGACAAAATAATCTGTCACGCCAGGTGCCCCCTATGCCCCAACCTATGTATCAACTTTAGTGCAGAACGGATGATAATCGCCGGTCAACCCGGTCAGTTCCGCATGACGAATATCGGACACCGCTTCGATACAGGGCCGGGCTTCTTCAAGCCGAAAACCGCCGCCGCCGAGAATGTCTTGATAGCTGAGCGTGTGCAGGTCGGTGAAACCTTCGGAAAATTCAAGTTCCTCACCTGCAATCATAATAGAACGATAGGTGCGTTTACCATCCGCAACGGTCTGGTCTGGTAAGTGATCTGCATTAATGGACAAGAACCACCGCACGCGGGCACGTTTGTATTCAAGATAACCCGCCGCCACATCAGGACGGTGCAGGTGAACGGTTGAACTTTGCAGCGGACCGAACACCCATTGCAACATATCGAAGAAATGCACCCCGATGTTGGACGCAATTCCGCCTGACTTGTCCACGTCGCCTTTCCAACTTACGCCGTACCAGTGACCGCGGGATGTCAGATACGTGAGATCCACATCGAATATCTGATCAGCGGGAGCCGCAGCAATCTTTTCACGCAAGGCCTGGATGGAGGGATGCAAGCGCAACTGAAAAATGTTGTAGACGTGTTTGCCAGTCTCACGTTCGATCTCGGCCACACCGTCAATGTTCCACGGGTTCAACACCAACGGCTTTTCGCAGATGGCATGTGCCTGATTGCGCAAAGCAAACCGCATATGGGCATCATGTAAGTAATTAGGCGAACAAATGCTGACGAAGTCCACACCGCTGCCTTTACGCCGCAACATATCGACATGACGGTCGAAACGTTCAAATTCTGTGAAAAAATCTGCGTTGGGGAAGTGACTGTCGATCACGCCGACACTGTCATTAAGATCAAGGGCCGCAACCAAAGTGTTGCCAGTTTCCTTAATCGCCTTCATATGCCGCGGGGCAACAAATCCGGCGGCGCCGACGAGGGCAAAGGTGTTGTTCTCACTTTGTCGCATAATACGATTAAGCTCCACTCAGTCCGTTTGTGAAAGAGAGCGAGAAGGCGTTTACTTTCCCGCAGCTATATCTTCCAAAAGATCAGTTTCTTTTTTGATACGCTCACCCCACGTGGGAATCATATTTTGAGCCACACGTTCCATTTCCAAGGCTTGATCTTGCCTTTGTTCGGGGAAATCGTGCATTTTTAAGAGCGCCGCCACAAGCCCTTCCTTATCATCAGCATCCTTTATTCGCAATGCGGTGCGTTCAGGAAACATTGATTCGGTTATGACATCAATGCCCAACGCGTGTTGGGCATGTGGCAGGATCATGCATTGGCCCAACTTCATGGCCTCTAGGTTCGCGTTGCTCAAATTCCCCAGTCGGTTCAAAGAAACATAGATGTTTGAACGGCGATGCGCTTCCGCAATGAGCCTATGGGGAAGACGGTTGATAAACGTAAAGTCGTTGCCAAGATTGGCATGATCGATTTTGGCCTCGGCCGCGTCCCGCCCGTTTCCGGTCCCCACCACCAAGGCATGGAATTTCCCCGCGCGACTGAACATGGCCTCCAAGACCGCATCAATAAAAACCTCAAAGCCCTTCAAGGTATCCAGGTGACCAATAAAAAGAACGATCGTTTTATCTTGTGGCAAGTGCGCCAAGGGTTCGGGAACGTCTTCGGGTGCCGGCGGAATATCAACACCATTAATCCACGTCACGGTTTCAACGTTTTTTGATAGGGCTGCGTCAAGCCAATGCTCGATGCCGCTTCCGTCCTGCGTGCAAATGGCCGCCCTGTATGGTGCCGCGTAACACCACCGCATAAAGATATGCGCCAGACGCCGTCCTTTGAGGGCATTTCTCATGGCGGGATAGACACCCATCATACGAAACACAACGGGCGCCCTGCACATGCGCGCCAACAGGCCGCCGCTCCAGATATTCGCATTGCCCAGGTAGATAACGTCGGGCCTAAACGTTTTAACGTCTTTCCAAATTTGCCACATATGGCGCAATTCACGTAAAGGCGTACGCAATTTGCCAAAAAATTCCGAAAACGTACGGGTTCCGGCCAGGACACGAACGGGTGTTTTCAGGCCATCCAGAACAAGGGTTTTATCGCTGCGCTCTGTCCATGTGGAGCTACCATCCTTACACGTCAAAACAAGTCGCATTTCATTGGCGCTTTGGTCAAGCGCTTCAATCAATTTGAATATGGTGGGTGCCCCCGTGGGTGCCCACGATTGCGTAGAAAGGCTGTTTTCCAGGCCGCTGAACAGCCGCCCGATATAAAGAATTTTCATGAGGCTTGGGCGATGATTGAAAGGATTTTATGGGCAGACTTTCCGTCACCGTACAACACAGTGGATTGAGGGTTTCTTGCTTCACCCAAGGCGGTCAAAATGACCTCGGCAATGGGGGCTTGTCCCGGTGGGGCGAGACGGTTCCAGCCGCCTTCAAGGGTCTCGGTCCACTCCGTTTCATCACGCAACGTGACACACGGCGTCTCGGCGAAATAAGCTTCCTTTTGCATGCCGCCACTGTCGGTCGCTAAGCCCCCTGCGCCACTCAAAAGCCCGACCATTTCCCGATAGGCTACGGGTTCGACAACCTGAAACGCCCCCCCGGCAGAAAACCCAGCCGCCGCAAGAGCCGAGCGCGTGCGCGGATGAATGGGCAGGATCACGGGGATTTGTTCAGACAACGCCTGCAGCGCATTAAAAATAGCCAAAAGCCGGCCGACATCGTCGGTGTTTTCTGCGCGGTGAACACTCGCCAAAACGTAATTATTTTCACTCAGCCCATAACGGCCAGCACTTTCACACGGGTTAACTTTTGCGCGGTTATGCAAAAATACGTCGTACATGACATCGCCCACCAAATGAACGTCTGCGGTGCGGCCTTCGGCGTATAAATTTTCGACGGCGGTCTGTGTTGGGCAAAAAAGGTGAGTTGATAGGCGATCAGAAACGATGCGATTTATTTCTTCCGGCATGGCCACGCGAAATGACCGCAAACCGGCCTCAACGTGAGCCAATGGAATTCCGGCCTTTGCCGCCCCCAAGGCCGCCGCCAACGTTGAGTTGGTGTCGCCATAGACCATAACGACATCCGGTTTAAAGCGTTCGAAGGCTTCTTCCAAACCCGTCATCATGGCCCCGGTCTGATGACCGTGAGATCCCCCCCGCACAGAGAGGTTTAAGTCAGGTTCGGGAATATCAAGCTCGCTAAAGAAACGCGCCGACATATTGTTATCGTAATGCTGGCCGGTGTGAACCACCGTCTGGCGGATGGAATTATACTCCGGCAGTTCCAGCGCACGCGCAACGGCAGCTGCTTTGATAAACTGTGGACGGGCTCCAATTACGGTCAGGATATGCATCGAATGCTTTCTGTCATGTGTTCGTGTCGGTATATCGAATGAGGATTTAAGTTTTCTGTTTAGGCGTTCCATCGAATGCCAAGCCGTGATCGTTTAAGTAATCTTCGGCGTACCAAGAAATAGCATGGCGCGCATCACGTTTATCCATCGCCACGCGACCATATGAGTAGGGTGCAAACCCGAAAAGGGTGTCCATCCAATAGTAAAAAAACCGCCTCTCAAATAGATGCCAGCGATCACGTCCAAAGGGGGCATGGAGGGCTTTGAATGCAAACCTGATGGGCAAGAGCCACAGGGGGCGGATCGTTTTTTTGTTGGCCGGTATGTCTTTCCAGACGCCACCCCAGTTTTCTTGGATCAACATATCGCGATACAGGCCCTGTTCCCGTTTTGCATCAAGGGGGGCGTGTTCCCAAAAATCCAAATACGCAACGTCCCAAAGGGGCAGACGCCAATCATGGCCAAAAAATTCATAAATTCTTTGCCCGGCGACTACGTACTTACACTGACGATTGTTGAATTCAGAATACTCATAAATTCCATAATCGTACTCAGGCAGGTCGGTCTGAACATTGAAGTCTTCGAGTTCGCGCAGCATACGTGTTGCCATGCGGTTTTCGTTCTCTTTTGTTTTGAGTGCGCCCCACAAACTGAAGTGCTTTTTAAGCAGGGATTTGATGATACGGCTCTGGCGTTTTTCAGGCGTCAGGCATTTCGGTGTGGACCAAAAATCTTTGGCTACATGTCCACCCGTGATGAAATCACCACTATTTCCATTCACCATGATGGCATCTTCGGCAAGCCAACCATCTTCCTTCAGCATCTTTACGGCAAGGAAGTCCTGCTTAAAAGGAACCGAAGAGGCGCTATCGGCAAAGCGCAAATAGTCCTGATGCTCTGCACAGGTCAGTGCCTCTCGTTGTGCAGCGTGGCTGATGTTTACAAAACGCCACGGCACGCCTAAGTGCTGCGCAACCCGTTCAGCCGTTTTAGCTTCAAAATTCCCCCCTCTGCCATAACTAAAACACTTGATATGGGGGTAATTCAGGTGACACAACGCGGACACGACAAGACGAGAATCCAACCCCGCACTTAGCGGAATGGCAATGGTCCTACCTTTCGCAGAATCAATTAGCTTTTGAAAAACCTCAAGTGTTACGGATGCCAAGTTTTCAATGGTCGCAGCCATTTTGGGCGTTTCCCCGCGCCACGGCGCATACATATAATAGCGACCCACACGCGGGGGCGATTGGGCTTGTTTTTCAAAGTATACATAGTCACCGGGGGAGAGTTGCTGCATATCACGATACAGCGTGTCACGATCAATGGTGTACCCCGCCATGGCAATGGCGAGACTTCCATCAAGATTCACATCATCCGGTCCAAAGGAAAGCGTGTCCGACAAGCGGCGTGCTTGATCGTCAATATGCCATTTCCCCTTTTTTATATCTTGCGCATAGAGCAGTGGAATACTGCGAATTCTATCGACAGCCGCCAAAGTACCGCTTTGCATTTCAGCAACGAAGGCGAAATGGCCATCTAGCGCATGAAGGTACGCCTCTATCTGCTTTGCACCGGTCAAAGCTGCAACCTGTCGCGCCAAGTCTTCGACAGATAAACCGTAGACATACCCCTTGAACCACAACGTCATCTCATGAGATGCATGGCATTCCCAACCATACTGCTGACGAATGTCGATTGAAATCATTGTGCGCGCACCTGAAACACGGGGGAGACCAATTCACCATACAGGTATTTTTCTGGATGTTTTGAGTTTAGGGCGATCGCCAAAGCTTCCAATGCTCCGTCCCAGCCCTTCTGTGTTTCCAAGACCGTGGCTTCATTATCGTGGGCCAGTGATAAATTAAAACCAGATGCAAATAAAAGTCCGCGCGCGACGAATTCTTGACGCAGCAACGTGGTCACCAAATTTGCAGAAAATTGAGAAGGTTTAACCGCAACATAAGGACGCCAAGACGGCCCTTTTATGTCCAAGAACTCATCAAGTTTATGGCGTTGGATAGTTGCGCGGCTTGAAGCGGCCAGTCGCTCTCCCAAAGCCTTAAGGCGAGCGGGCGTGTCTGTTGCTTCAAGCTTTTTAAGCGTGGCAAGGGACGCCGCCAAAGATAAAGCCTCACCGCCGAAGGTGCCGGAAAAGAAAATCTTTTCCATGTCCTTCATGATCTCGGCACGCCCCGTCACGGCGGAAATGGGCATGCCATTTCCCATACTTTTACCGAACGCCGCAAGGTCCGGCACCACCCCAAAGTGGTTTTGCGCACCGCCCATATCAACCCGGAACCCCGTAACGATTTCATCAAAAATCAAAAGGACACCGTATTTTTCCGTCACCTGACGCACCCGTTGCAAAAACCCAGGCGTGGGACTGGTGGTTCCGTCCGGTTCCAAAATAACGGCGGCAAAGCCGTTGGGATCGTCTTTAAGCAATTTTTCCAGCGCATCGGCATCATTGAACGGGAATGCCGTTGAAAGGTTCTTAACCGCATCCGGCACGCCCAAGTCACGCGTGGTCGTGCCGATGTACCAATCATGCCAGCCGTGATAACCGCATAGGGCAACCCTGCCGCGTCCCGTATGCGCCCGCGCCAAGCGGATGGCAGCCGACGTTGCGTCCGATCCATTCTTACCGAAACGAACCATTTCGGCGCACGGGATCAAACGCACCAATTGTTCTGCCAGTTCGGCCTCGAGCGGCGAAGCCAATGAAAAGCTGATGCCGTTTTGCATTTGCTTCGCAATTGCTTCATCCACATCCACATCACGGTGCCCTAAGATGACGGGCAACAGGCCCAGGATATAATCCAAATATGAATTGCCGTCCAAATCCCAAACCCGGCAGCCACGACCGCGTTCGATGAATAAAGGCGTCACGCCCTTAGCCCATTGCTGATAACTTTTTGAAAATGTCTGTGTCGCCAGCGGGATGGTCTTAGCGGCCCGTTCAAAATAGGCGTTACTTTTTTCGAAGTGCCGCTTACCTGGGCCTTCACCAAGATCACGCTCCGTACCTTCATTGATACTGTGCCCGGCGTTGATGCTCAGCAAAAATGGATCGCGCGTTAATGCGCCAACGCCGTCCATCCAGCCGTAATTTTCGTCCAATTGGGGCAGCAGACGTCGGAAAAACTCTAGGTCGTCGGCTTCGTCTAGGGTCCAGCGCAGATGGCTGAAATCATTTTCGTTGACCACTTGTGAGAGGGAAAACTCACCCCACGGCAAACGATCTTTTAATCGACCGTGCATATAGGGCGTGACATGGGCGCGCAAGAACGGGTCCTTCGCCTCGCGGTCCGTACGTTCCAGTGCGGCTTTGGAAAAGACTTCGACGTCCAGGCCATCGGGATAGCTGCGCGTTAGGGTGTTTGAAACAAAGTCCACTTTATCCGACAGAAATGCATCTACGACTTTGTCGACGACGGCGGGATCTGCCATGGGGCAATCGCCTGTGATGCGCACAATCACATCGGCGTTACTTTTTTCCAGCACTCCCGCAAATCTTGACAGAACATCGTTCTCATCGCCGCGAAAAACAGACACGCCTTGGTCCTTCGCATACTCGGCCAAGGGATCATCACTGGGCACCTGCGAACACGCCAACCAGACATCGTCGACACGCTTAGCGCCACGAAGCCTAGAAATCACATGACCAATGGCCGGTTGCCCGGCAATATCACACATCATTTTTCCAGGTAACCGGCTTGACCCCATGCGGGCCTGAATGATAGCAACGACTTTGAGTGTCATTTGGGCGTGACCTTTCCATCGGGCAAAACGTCAACATCGTGATCAGGCAACGTGACCGGCAATTCAATGCCTAAGCGTCCCGCCAGTGCGGCATCAAAAAAACCAATCCCGGCCATCAAGGTTGCCGGCATGCTGCCGCTCATGCGTGGGTTTACCTCAAGCAGCGCCGGGTTTCCTTGGTCATCTGACATCAGGTCAATATCGTGCGCGCCGTCCAAATTGAGGATTTCGGTTACTTTACGCGCATACGCCTCGAATTTTGGGTTGCGGCAAATGGTGTTCCCGGTCCACGGAATGCCCGCGGGGTTGTGACGACGACGGATCACAACGGCTTGGACGGTGCCGTTGTTGGCGAGGACGTCGGCGTCGAAGACCGGTTCGTGCAGGCACGGCATCACCAATGTGCGCCCCGTGACCAATTGCCGTTGATCAGTCGTGGAAAATTCTTCCTCCGTCAGGCGGCGCTCACGTCGCCCGGCGCCAAGCCACGGAGGCGTCACATCGCCGCCCAACAAGACAAAAAGCCCGCGCCCGCCACGTCCGTCAATCGGCTTAACGATGACCGAACGCCCGGGATAGCCGTAACGTTCAATGACCTCCCCAAGTTCGTCGGCGCTTTCGATCACGCAATGCTGTGGCACCGCCAGCCCGCCGGACGACAGGGCCTGATAGGTCGCCAGCTTATCGCCAATAACGCTCATGACCTCTGCCGAACTGGTGAGGATTTCACAGCCGATATCCTTGAACCGAGACGCGGCCCCCGCAAGGGCGAACGCCTCGCCATCCGACCAGGGAACGATGACGCGTATGCCTTCGCGTTCGGCAATGGAAAATAAAGCGTCCACATAGCCCGCGCCTTCCCCCATCGGTATACGGTGGAACTTTTCCAGGTGGGCTATGGCCAGTGGCGCATCGTTGACATCTGCACCATGAACCTCAAACGGAACGCGTGAATGCTCGGCAAGCCAGCGTAGCGCGATGGGAACCATGGTGCCGCCGACACAGGTGATGAGTATGGGAATGGGTTTGCTCATGGATTCAAGGTCTCACGCAAGGTCTTCGCTACGGATCGGGTCGTATCTGCGTCTGGCGACGGCTAGGCTGCGACCGACGACATCGTCAAACGCCACGGGCAACAGGCCGCCGTGTCCAGGTGGTAAGCGCATAATGCCGATGTCCCCCTCGCCTAGCACGGTGCCTTCTTCGAGGTCGCGGCGCGCCGCCAGGGTGCGATGATAACGCGCCGCATTTTGCGTTTCGCCATCAGATCGTTGCTTAGCCGCCGTCCCCATGGCCTGCTCAGCACGGCGCACCGCACCAACCATGCTGGCAAAATCAGCGGGGGTCAGGGACAATCTGTGATCAAAGCCAGCGCGTGCGGGATCAAGCGAAAAATGCTTTTCCAGCATCACAGCCCCAGCCGCCACAGCCAACGGCGCCGCTTCGATGCCCGCAGAATGATCGGAAAAACCGGTTGGCAAATCATACCGCTCCGACATCCAGCGAATAGAACTGAGGTTGAGGCTTTCCAGGGGTGCCGGATAAATGGACGTGCACTGGAACAGGCCTATACCGTTTGCCCCGCCCTTGTGCGCTGTTTCGACAGCATTGTCGATATCGTCCAATGTGGCCATTCCTGTCGACATCAACACGGCACGCCCGCGCTGTGCAATCCGGTGCACAATGGGTAACGAAGTCAGCAGCCCCGATGAAATTTTATAGGCAACGGGATTGAGCTTATCGACCCATTCCAGGGTGACGAAATCACCAACAGTGGTAAACACCTGGACGCCGAGTTTGCGGCCCAAATCGAACATGCCCGCCGTATCTTCCCGACTAAGTTCAGCGGCTGAGAAGAGGTCGTGGCTCTCAGTTCCTGGAGCATAATTTTCGTCCGCATCAACGGTTTGCAGTTTGACAGCGTCCGCGCCGGCACGCGCAGCCTCTTCAATCATTCGCGCGCAGGTCTCGACAGAACCCTCATGGTTGATGCCAATTTCTGCAATGATATAGCACTGTTGGCCGCTGCTAACGGTGCGACCGTCAAGAACCAACGTCATGCTTCACCCCTTCCCATATTTCTGTTCCGATAAGGCCGCGATGAATTGGGCGGCGCGGCGTCCCACTGAACCGGAGGGGCCGTTGATCGAGGCCTCAACCAAGGCCTGACGCGCCTTGGATTTACCCTCCCATTCCTTTTGCAAGGCGCCGACGTCCTGATTAAGCAGGGCACGAAGTTTTTCCTGCCAATTATCCACATCAAGGTCGATGCAAATAAAACTATCCCAAAACTGCTGACGCAACTCAGCATCGATCAGAGGGTTGATTATCTGTGAATCCAACCAAATGATTGGCACATCACAACCGACGCACCAACCAAAGGTGCTGGTAGGCGTAGACGTCACGATAATATCGGCGGCGGAACGGGAATAGCGAAAATCTTCAACCGTGAGAAATTCTATATTGCTCACGTTTTCATACATCGAAGCATAAGACGGCTCATACGCGAAGCGCTGGGTTGGGTAGGGTTTATAAAACACCCGGTGCGCAAGCCCCCGATAAACCGTATTCACAAGATCGCGACTAATATCATGCACCACACTTTCCGTTGGCGTGCCCCAGCCCGGGCGAACGTTCGCAGAATGTGTATACGTGGAAATGTGAAAGACAGCTGTTTCGGATGATTTGATTCCTAACCTTCTTCGCACCAGAAACCGCTGCAACCATGGAAAGCTCAATTTACGAACCTTGTCGGCTAGCCCAATGGTGTGAATGACCTTGCCCTTCGCCGCTTTGGCTTTTGAAAAACCCTTGGTCGCAGTATCGCTACTGACCATCAACACATCACATGACGCCATTTCTGAATATTCAATTTTGGCCTGGGAAAGTGGCGAAAGGCCTGTCGTCACGCCGTGCTCAAAATCAACAACTTTTATGCCATGGTTCCGACAATACCCATACACCTGCGCCCCGGTTGCGCCGAACAGGCCATTGGTTAAAAGAATTGTGCCCGCGTTGGCATTTGCAAAAAAGGAGCCCAACCTCTTTTCAAGCGCAGGCTGAAACTGACGGAGAGCGTCAAGCCCCATGGCTAAATGCGCGATGGCGTTGCTGCGCACAGCCTTGCTTTGAATGGATGTGAACTCACCCGTATCCATCAGGCTTTCTTCAATCACCGGACCAATTATGGGTTCAAGTACAGCTGCAATATTGTCGACACCCGCCTTGTCGTAAGCATATTCGGGGGCGGTGATAAGCTTGCCAAGCTTGGTGAACTGAAACCCGTAGACAAGTAACCACGGCATTGTTTCTCGGAGCGCTTCATTCTCCCCGCCGATGTAAATCTGCTTTTTACGAAAAAAATTCAGACGAGATATTTTCAATAACCTCATCAGCAAAAAACCAAGTGGAATCATTGCCACTTTCAAAATTAAATTCTCTGTGGCCGTCTCATTAACGGTTTCGGGCAAGGGAACTTTTACGGGATAAGTATCGACTGAGAGATCTTCGAAAAACCCATACTTCGCCAATTCGACATAAGGTGACGCAAAGCGAGACGCAATAAAGGGAACATTGGCGTTAAAAGCAGGTTCATCTGCCGAAAAAACACTCATGCGCTCAATATTCTGAGCGCCCGCCAATGCGCGCGCCATAACTGCCGCACGGTAGATCAAGCTTGAGAATAATCGTGACGATGCGCCGCCTATGCGAAGATGGTTTTTCACCAATCCCAGTTTAGATGCCACGTCATGTTCTTGTAACTTTACATCGACGACATCTGCCAGACGCAGAGCTTCCATGCCAAGCGCTAAAGACGTTTTTTGATCCAATAGTCGGTCAATATTTCTAACACGCCCACCCGTGAAAGGAGCGTCAGCAAGCAACGGATTGTCAGTCACCAGAACGGCGTCTGGCGCCCGGCGCATGGCTTCTTCAATCGCTTGCTGGCTATCGACAAAGGCTAAATGGTCGCTCAAGCCAGAATATCCTTCAACGTATTCGATATGTAATCAATGTCCGTTTCCTTGAGTCCCAGATACAAGGGTAGGCTCAAGGCCATATCGTAATACTGTTCCGCACCCGGAAGACTGCCCACTACCCATGTTTTGAAATACGGCTGGTGGTACAGGGGAATGTAGTGGACTTGCGATCCAATACCTCGTTTGGCAAGCTCAGTCATTACCTCACCGCGGGTTTTCCCAACCGCGGCAAAATCGATAAATACGGTGTAGAGATGCCATGCATGTTCAATGCCGCCATCCCGGGGCGCCGGCAATTGAAGATGAGGCGTGCCTGTCAGGTTGGCGTCGTATAGCGCCGCGTTGGCATCTCTTTCTTTACGATGGTCCGCAATGTGTGGGATTTGGCTTGTGCCCAGCGCGCACTGAAAATCGGTGAGCCTATAATTCCAACCCAGCTGGTCCATTTCATAGTACCAGGGGGCAACCGTCTCTGGCTGTGATGACCAAGTGTTTGAATCCCGCGACATGGCGTGACAGCGTAGATGGCGCATCTTTTCCGCCTTGTGCTCATCGGCTGTCGTCACGCATCCGCCTTCGCCCATTGCGATGTGCTTGATGGCATGGAAGCTGAAGGTGGCAAGATCAGAATCTGCGCATGCCCCAATCTGGACACGCAAGCCATCGTCCCTAAGGTATGACGCACCGACACCATGACTGGCGTCTTCAATCAAAAGACAGCCATATTGATCTGCGATTTTTTTCAACGCCGTCATATGACAAGGCCGTCCTCCCATATGCACCACCGCGATGGCCGCAATGGGAAACGGTGGGTTTTGCAGAACCTGTCGAACCGATTCAGGATCAATATTTCCCGTCGTGGGGTCCACATCGGCAAAGGCGATAGGCGCACCGGTCATGCGCGCGGCGCTGGCGGTGCTGAGAAAGGTGATCGGCGTCGTCAGAAGTCCGCGTTCTGGACCAAGTTCCGCGGCCAAATATGCCAAATGCAGCGCGGCAGTTCCATTACAGCATGACACAGCCTCGGCGGCCCCAGTGAGGCTTAAAAAGCTGTCCTCAAACGCCGTCACCTGCCCGCCCTGGGTCAATTGCCCGCTGCGCAAAACGTTTGCCACTGCGGCGATATCGTCTTCACTTAAGACGGGTTTGGAATATGGATATTTAAGAGCCATGATACACTTTACTTTGTTGCAAAAGAGCCTCAGCCACACGTTTGCTGCCCAACCCATCTATTAGGTTCAGCCCCTTGTCACGCATGCGCTGACGTCGTTTGGGGTCCAGGGCGATGACGTCGATCAAGGCCGTAAGATCGTTTTCTTGGATATTTTTGAATTCACCGGCCATAACAGCGATGCCTTGACGTTCCGCTTCTATCGCCTGACCAATCTGGTTTTCGGCGAACGGCAGGGTGATTGCGGGGGTTCCGCAACAGGCCGCCTCTAACAACGTGACGCCCCCCGCCACCATCACAAGGTCATGGTCGAGCATCAATTGTGACAAGTCTTGGGCCCCGGTGACAAGCCCTGTTGGCTTATTCATCTGTTCGACTTGCTTGCGGACCTCTTCAAAATGTAGAGCCTGAGGACCCAGCACAACGGTCATTTCAAAATTTGCCGAGGCCTGGTCCAAGGCCGCCAATATGAAACCCGTCGCATTAACGCTATCGTATCCCCCCATGGTCACGAGCACGCGGTCTAGCTTCCCAAAGGACCGCGTCCGCAGACGCGCCAAGTTATGGGCATCTCCATATTGTGGGGACAGCAGGGCATAGGTCGGCCCGCAAAGATGATTGTGCCGAGAAGCATCGCATACCATCAAACCTGCCGAAATGGCCGATTGGGTGCGCATGGTCCTCATTGTGTCCAGTAATTCTACGCAAAATGCCGCTTGTGTGGCTTCTTCGACATGGGTGGAGGAAATATTATAACTGTCAAATAGGATATTCTGAATCTCGTTGGACTGAACACTTTGCATTAAACGATCGGCATCGTTTGACGTTTTTTCGATCACCCATGGAATGCCGATATTATCCAACATGCCTGTCCACGAAGAACCGGGATCGAGAAAGAAGGTTACCGGCCGCCCCATTGCTGCCACCAAGGACAAACAGCGACGCATATGCCCTGCCCCGGCATTCGGAGCAGATGCAACGCGAACCCCCCAACCGAGATTAGAGTGCTTCAATGTCATCAATCCTGGAGATAGAAACGATTAAAAATCTGAATAAACCAGAAATGCACTAACCATTGCGTTCTAGCCAGCTTTCTCTGTCAAGCTGCACCAGCACATGATCGTCAAGTTGGTTGTCGATTTTGAACATGTCCTTAAAGGCACCGATATCGCGAAACCCGAGCGCTTTTAAAATACCTTGTGATTTTTTATTGCTAGCCATGTAACCACCACGGATGTTGCGCAGGTTCAAATTCATGAATGCTATTTTGACCATCAATGCGGATAGCTCTAAGCCATAGGTGCTATTTTCTCGTGCATCTGTATCGCCAATGATGATCGCCATATCGGCAAACCCATGAACCCAGTTAATATCGCGCAGACTACCAATACCAATATGTTTAGATTGATCCTTATCAAACGCGCCCAATATTAATGCATTCGGGTTTTTCTCAGCCGACTGCAAAAAATCAATTTGCTTTTCGACAGTGTTCGGCTCCCAACGCGGGAGCCATCTGCGCACGTCCTCATCACTCAGCCACTGATGCCATTCCCCTTCGGCATCAGAGGGAGACAAGGCACGTAGCCAGAGGTTTCGACCAACCATATAAGCGTTTGGATAATCAGCCATTTACTTTTCGATCAACCAGTTCAATCAGTTCTGCAGCATTTGTGACGCTGATCATTTCGTCATCAGACAATCGAAAGTCAAACTTTTCTTCAACCGCCATCAACATCACCGTGTGTTTAAAGGAATCCCAACTTGCAACCGTTTCTGGATTACTTTCTTGGCTCAGCGACTGACGCGGAACTTCCAACAAGGCGGCCATCATGTCGAGGATTTCATTTTGTTTGCTCACGGCTTACTTCTCGCTCCAGCTGGTTAAATCGATTGATTTGTATACATTCGTGGACACAATAGAAAACTTTTCAAGCTGAACTTCAGCCACTTGATTTCCCACGCCGTCAGTTTCAACGTGAAATCCGTACTTTTCCCAGAAACCCGTGACCAACGCATTCTTGGCAGACGGACGGTACGAACCTTTTAGCGTTTTCACGCCCAGCCCTTGCGCCCAGTTCAACACAGATTGCAGCAGTATGGTTTCACAGTAGCGGCCAAAGGCCCGGCAAGACAACAACAGCGTATCCACAACGACGCTATCACCCGTGCGCCATGCTATCACAAGCCCGACATCCCCCAACACACCAAAGCGGTCTTCAATATGCAACGTCGCAACCCAATGGTCTGGGCTTTCAACAAATTCAGACATATCCGCCGCATCGTATCGTTTGGTCGTTAGGTTGAACTGGTTCGTGCGTTGGCTCATCTGGGCGGCGCGGTTAACATCGACATCGCCACCGGACTTCAGGGTGCCTTGCATCTGTAACGAGCGCAAAAAATCGTCATGATCGACGGCCTCATGAAGATGTTTTTTCCGCACCTGCTCGGATTTATAAAGTGCTGCCCGCGCGCTGTCTGTTTCCGTAATGGATTCTTTTTGAAACCAGCCGCTGCGATGGATCAATCCAGGCAGGTCTGCAAGTCCGTCTTCGGTGGCTAATACCGTCGTTACCGTTGGGCAGGACAGGCAGACTTCATGAATTTCGGCGGGGCTGTTATCGACGAAGACAAAGGAATCAAGGTTGAGATTCAATTCATCCGCCAGTGATTTCAAGTTTTCCGATTTATTCAGCCAATTGATCCGTTCACCGACGATGTCGTCACGCGTCAAAATCATCGCGTCGTGATGATCAAATATATTCCACACCGTTTCAGGCTCATTTTTAGAAACCAAACACACCAACACGCCGCTACGCGACAGGTGCTGCGCATAAGCCTGTAATTCCAGGTGGGCGGAATCTGGGTAGCATTCTGGGTTCAGGCCAACATTTTGTTCCCCCTCGCCCGATACCCCGCCCCAAATTGTTTCATCACAATCGAGGACAAGAACCTTTTTGGTTTTGCCGCAGCGGGCGCGTATGCGCGTGAGAATTTCAAGGGCAATCTCACGATAGCCCACGGGCGTAAAGGGCGTCAGACTCGCAAACTGGCGGCGGCGGTCTAAACACGCCTGGATGCCAACAAACAGGAAGGCCTCGCTAAGGCTGATCACCTGGACGTGGCCAAGGCTTGCGACCTCGTCTTCAAGGGCGGTGCGAAGGGCCGCAAAATGATGCGCAAGCAACGGCCCTTGATCGTTGTGCTGAGCGATACCGGTTGCGAAAGGATAGGGTGCCAGTGGAAAAAGGATAAAGATTGGTGCCGACGTCTTAGACCGTGCAAAAGACAACACGCGGATACAGTTCTGGATGAAGGCATCCAGCGCACCGTCAAATCCTTCGCCCGTGGGCGCGAAGGACTGCCCCGCAGCACCGCCATAAAGCAAATGCGTATCGGGTGCAAAAATGACGAAGTCAGGGTCGTTCTGCCAGAGCTCTTCTTGTTCCAAGTCGCCCGGAAACAAGGTGTAATTGCTGTGCGTATACGAACACGAAAAACCCATTTCCTTCAGACCGAAGTCAAGGTAGGGCGCTATGGGCTCTGTCGTGAATTCACGTAAAACCGTAATATGAAGATTGTCTTCAATCTCGACACCCGGCTTCGCCAGCAATACATCAGAGAGGCTGGCCTCTGGCAGGAGCAGGCTGCCTACCATATATCGTTGCCCTTCTTTTGCACGATAAATGCCGCCGACCGTGGCAGGTAGTTTCGCTTGTCTTCAATGTCGATGGGCGGTGCGGCGCTCAAAAACTCAACAACGCGGAGACCCGCATTTTCAGCCATTTTGACGAGATCCGACTCGTATTTAAATTCGGTAATGTGATCCGTTTCCGCCGCCGTCAACGCACCGCTAATAAACGCATATGATCGCGGCTTTAATTGGGTTGAGATGTTTTCCATCAGCAAGTGGGGTTGCTCCAAGTGTTCCAGTAGAAAACAAGAAACCGCCGCGTCATACAGCTCGCTTCCCTTAAACGTCAACGCATCGTTTTTATGAGCGTTAAAGCGTTCTGAATAGCCCGCAGACGCGGCCATATCCTGGGCATGACCGATCGACGTCTCACTGATATCCACGCCCTGGGACAACCAGTTTTTCTTGTCATTGAGCAACAACATCGACCACACACCGGAACCACAGCCCAAGTCCAAACATTGCTTGGCACCCCCGTCCGTCGATAATTTCGTCAAAAACCGCTCATGGTAAAAACGACAAATATCAAGATGGTGCGGCCAGGCAAAGGTGGTGGCGTAGACACCCCAATGATAGTGATTCATAAATTCAGGATTGTTGTAGGTATTATCGTACACATCTTTGTAAGACGAGTGCTTGTAGGCGCCGCTTTGTTCATACACGATCTGCGAACGCGTCACGTCCTGAACGAACCGCGCGTAGCCTTCCGACAGAACCGTCAACGCGTCTTCACCGAGGCTTTTCGCAGCCCAATTCAAAAGTATATTACCGTAACGCGTAAAGTGTTCGCCTTGGGTTTCAGCGACACGGCTAATCAGCTTTGTATATTGTTGATAACGTTTCGTATCATGCAAAAAAGCAGTGAAATCGGAAACAGTGGGTGTGTGTTTTACGGCGGTCATGATTTCTTCTTGAATCTAGTCGGAAGCTTCGATCATCGCATTGAGTTGTTCGTTCGTCAGCCAATCGTCATTGGTATTGCTTGAATACTCAAAATTTTCGTCCATGCGCGTTCCGTCTTTGGCCACATGATCACTCAGATCGCGAATATTCCACCAATGATGTGTCGGCAAGATGACGTAATAATCGCCCAAGTCTACACAATTGCGGCCTTCTTCTTCTGGGACCATGGTTTCGTGCAGCTTCTCACCTGGACGAACACCAACGATTTCGTGTTTTACTCCCGGGATAATAGCCTCGGCAATGTCCGTCACTTTGACGCTGGGCAGTTTAGGAATGAAGATCTCTCCGCCTGCCATACGATCAAACGAAGACATTACAAATTTAACGCCCTCATCAAGGCTAATGACAAAACGAGTCATTTTGTCATCGGTTATGGGCAGGCTCTTAGCACCTTCGGCCACCAGCTTCTTGAAGAACGGGATCACACTGCCGCGCGAACCAATCACGTTGCCGTAACGAACCACCGCGAAACGGGACTTCTGTTTACCCGACAGGTTGTTGGCCGCGACAAACAGCTTGTCGGAACATAGTTTGGTCGCACCATAAAGGTTGATCGGATTGGCCGCTTTATCCGTAGAAAGCGCGACGACACGCTTAACGTTATTTTCAATACAGGCATCAATGAGGTTGATGGCGCCCATGATGTTGGTTGCGATACATTCTGTCGGATTATACTCAGCGGCGGTAACATGCTTCATCGCCGCGGCATGAATGACGAAGTCGATGTCCGCGCAAGCTCTAAACAAGCGATCCCGGTCACGCACGTCACCGATAAAATAACGCATGCATGGATATTCACTCAACGAAAAGCGCTGTTCCATTTCATACTGCTTAAGCTCATCACGGCTGAAAATAACCAACCGCTTCGGCTTGAAATTTTTCAGAATGCTCTGAACAATTTCCTGGCCGAAAGAACCAGTTCCACCCGTAATAAGAATCGATTTTCCGGTAAATGATACGGTTTCGTGTGTCATATTATTGAGATTCCAATGTTCTAAACACGATCAGTAAACATGACCGAGCCGGCGCAGATTTCTGCGCACATGCGATTTTACGAATGCAAATAGGGGGAGGTATTTGTGTGTTTTATCCCCACGGAACAAATCCAAATGATCGACGTTGTTGATACGCAACACATCACCAAGTGAGTGATTGACGATCCAAGCCGGGATTCTATTGTTTCCTGTAATCATGATCGTCCCAGTCTTATTTCCATCAAGCACATCTGCAAGCGGCACACGCAGGGCTTGCTTGGAGGCAACTTTGACTTTCTTCTTTTTGTCCATCGTAGAAATCGTCGCAACGATGTCTTTTTCGTATGGATTGACAAAGAAAACCGAAGTGCCGTAATTAGCGCCTTCATCCCAGCGACAAGCCGTATGAACGAGGCAAAAAGTCCGTGTCTCTTGAATTTGCTTGATAATCGTCGGACGGGCAAACTTAGCATCCGGAATCACAGTCAGCGCCCCGTAGCCTTGCATCTTGATCGCAGCATATCCAACGGGCAGGTCAATTTTCCTAAAAATAGAATCATCGGAAGATATGGTGACTTCCAGAAAACCCTGTTCGTCACTGCGCATCTCATAGTTCCGCCAGACAATTTCCGTATCTGGGATGCCATCGGTGATTTGAAACGATAAGTTCTCTTCTCCCACATGCGTACCGTTCCTGTATTCATCGATACGCATGTGGAGCACGCCGGTGACAGATTCAATTGCACGCGCGATTAAAATACGCTGGAGATTCAGACCGAGAACAAGCTTTGCCTCTTCCAATGAGAAAAGCGGCAGCAACAGCGGCGTGAGGTAATGGAAAAGCGGGCTCATATCAACATGCTCATTCTAGTTCGGAAAGTGATCCAGGCTCATGGAGCCGTCTGAATGGCGATTGAGAATGTGTTTGCGTGTTGGGTTATCACTCAAAACCGTCAGAAAAAGCGGCGCATCGCAGGGCGCACTGGGAAATATATCATCAAGCTCAACGATTGTTGAACCTAACTGCGGTAACTTCACTTGGGCTTTTGCCTCGTAGTCACCGTTGGGATCAGACAACAAGATGTCTACGGTCGTGTTTTTCTTTTCCGCATTGATCACGGAAATGCCTGCCGACAGCCCCTCATCACCGCCCAATATGGTTACGGAAAATCGGTACTTTTCCGTTGTGGCCATCATATGCGGTTGCGTGTGATAGGTCGCTATCCAGTTTTTACCGCGCAGACCAATTTGTGGGCGCATCGTTCCAAATAGTCCATCGCCATGCGGACGCAGGGTCAGCAGGAACCATCCCCGTGGAGGGCACCCAGGCACATCCGACAAATTGATTTCCGTATCCGTTTGCATCGGCAGTTGGCCCTTCTGTCGTCCGCGCAACTCACCAGATTCTGAAAAGACAAGTAGGCCATACGAAAATGGGACGTTGGGGGAATCTTCGCGAAACAATTGACCAAAATTTGCCAAACGAATGTAAGTAGAAACATCACCATCACAGATGAAAAAACCTGAATCGGCAAAGTCTTCTGTGGTACGCAGCCCTTGATGAACCTCGTCTTGGCGCTCCCCCCAAATGGTTTCCGTACGCCCTTTGTGGATTGATTCTAGAATCATGTCGAAATCAAGAAGGCAGGCCGTACACTTTGTTCCAAACTTGGTTTTCTCAACGAGAGACTCGTAGGTTCCTTTTTCTTCAACAAAATGCCGCCGGATATCAGCTTCGCTGACATCAAAACAAAAACATAAAGGTTTTTCTGCAGTCACAGTGTTTATGAACCCCGGTTAAGGGGATTCCCCTCTTTTCGTCGCCTTAATCATAATGTTTTGACTGGCGCGGTACTCTTCTTCCAAATCGTCCTGCCAGTCAGCCATTTTTTCAGCCGTGTAACCATATTCTTCCAAAAGTCCGTCAATAACACCCGGAGGATACCGGTAGTCCTTGACGTTGCTGCAATGGTCCGATTGGTCTTCGGAAATGGTAAAATTGAACAGAAACGCGCCATTTGGGCTGAGTGCACGGTGTGCTGCAGCCAGAAGTTTCCGAATTTCCTTCATCGGCATGTGGGTCAAAACCGATTGCGCCCAAATATAGTCAACCGTTCCATCTTCCAAATACAACAAATCGTTATCGAATTCGACAAGCCAGCGCGGTTCCTTTGCTTGAAGGTTTTCATGCTCTGTCCATTCGCGAGCAATACGGAGGCGTTCTGCTGATATTTCGACACCAATATATTTAGCAGGGTCCAGATAGCGAAGCAGCGGTATGCCGGTACGGCCAAATCCACAACCGATATCCAAAATGGTATGATGTGCCTTTAGCCCGTGGCGGCGAAGATACTCCGCGTGATATTCGCCACGAGACAGATCGTACAACCCCTTATCCTTGCCAGGGGAATACTTTTCCTTTCCTCTTTTGAGGATTGTTTCAATGGAGTTTTTCGCCTCCTGGCGATCAATCATCCACCCATAAAAGCGATTCCAACCGCTTCCAATCGCATAAAATATAAATTTTACGAATGGAAGTACCTTCCACAAAATACCGTTCTGTCCGCGAATTTGAATCATCAGAATTTTCGCCCGTATTTCGCTTATGTGCGATGGTTAAGCTGCATTTGAAAACTATGAACAAGAAGGTCTACTGACTTTGCGGTTTGTTCTGGAGAAATGGGGACATTGCCTTCAAAAACCTTTGTATTCGGTGCATCATAAGAGCTGTCCGCAACAGCCGCAAGGTAACGCGCCCCGCTCAAGCGGATTTTTTCGACGCCTTCGGAGCTCTCTTCACGAACCGCTTCGCGCAACGCAGGGGCAAGTTCATCAAAAGACCGAATTGTTTTGATGCTCGGCAGGAAATTGTATTCAACGTCAGCCGCAAAAATCACCGCTTTTTTGCCCAAAAGCGTTGCCTCAATGGCCGCAGTTCCGGCAACGGTTGTAACGGCAGAAGCCCTATTCATCAATACACTGCCCGGTACTTTTGCATTACACAAAATTACATTTGGCAGCTTCAGCAAGTCTGTATAAAACGCCATCCTTCGATAACCGACACGTGAGTGCTCCTTCACGACCAGGTTATATCCGGCCGGTAGACTTAGGGCGACTTGTTGCACCATAGCCTGAACGTTACTGAAGTTCCTGGCCAGGGATTGAACCGTGTATTCTGGTTCTTTTGGCAGTAAAAATGCGACAAAGGGCTTTTCACACATCTGATCCAGGTCCTCATGGGACATGGAATCCAGCGTTTTCATGCTGTACCAGGAATAGACGATGTCTTTCAGCCCCGCCGTTAATGACGGAATCCTATGCCGCTCACCTGCTTTTAGGGCGCGATAGCCATTAACCGTATGATTGTAGACGGCCAACAAAAGCTTGCGCATGAGAAGCTTCACCGAAGATTGCCGTTTGAACTGCTCGAAAACCTGCCGAGAGCCTTCAGGGGGCAAAATGTCTTCCAGTGGAACAACCTCGAGGCCGTCTTCAGGATGATTGTTATAGGCCTCTTCAAGAATCTGATGGCCACTGTACGCACCATATGTCCATGTCATATAGCTCTTATGACGGGATGGGCGTGACATGGTCACGGGGATTTTTTTACTCATTGCCACATGAATGAATACGGTCGCCATCAAGCCACCGGGTCTCAAGGCCACAAGATCGATTCCCTTGCTTTCGATGAGCTTATTGCTCCAATCGAAATAGCCATTCAACTTTGCGTTCAAGGTATCGAGATCATCAATCTTTTTCTTTGTCCAAGACGATGCAGCGTAGGGCATGTAGGTGCCAAAAATGGCACGATCCTGTTGCAATATATCCAAGATATAATTGACCCCAAATTCTTCCTCATTTTGCAAAGCAAGTTTGTTGTCTTCGTCAGGGTTCGGCGTGCGCTTGCATAATTCTTCGACCTCTTGGAGGGTAATGATTTCATCTTGCTCGGAACAATGAGGTAAGTAGAGTTGACGAACTTGTTCCCCACCTGCCAGTAAGATGAAACGGGTGCCGTATCGCTCGCGCATATTTTTGATAATGGCCGTATTCAGCCATTCATATCGCCCGAGCAGCTCAATAAATATACACTTTGGCGTCGAGGTGGATTGTGTCATAAATTATGATTCCTGATCTTCTTGAAGTGCCGTCAAATAAGCATGCCAGTTAGGGTTATTCTTCAATGTATCCGGCCCCCCCTCTTCCACAACCCGTCCCGACTCGAAGACGATGATGTGGTCGGCATGCTGCACAGTGGACAGACGATGCGCAATAACGACCACCGTCATATGCCCCTTTTCCATAAGGTTGCTAATGGCTTTTTGAATGATTTGTTCTGAATCGTAATCCAGTGAACTGGTGGGCTCATCCAAGATGAGAATGTTAGCCTTTGCCAAGAAGGCACGAGCAAGCGCAATACGCTGTTTTTGCCCACCGGAAAGCTTACCGCCGCCATCACCTAGTATTGTATCGTAGCCTTGAGGCATCGCTTCGATAAACTCGTGAGCATATGCCATTTTACAAGCCCGGACCAAATCATCATGCGAGGCCTCGCGCTGTGCTAACAAGAGATTGTCGCGAACACTGGCATTAAAAACAAACGGACTTTGAGAGGCGTAGGATATATGGTGCCTCAGGGACTCCAAGCTATAGTCTTCGATGGGCTTGTCATCGATCAGAACCCGCCCTTGGCTGGGTGTAATGATCCGGATAATGACGTCAACAAAAGTCGACTTTCCCGCGCCTGACGCCCCCATGACAGCCGTCATCTTTCCCGCAGGAATGAACGCATTAACTTGCTCTAAGGCACCCTTTTCTGCGGAGGGGTAACGATAGCTCACGCCTTCGAACTTCAGCCCCACAGAACACTGCGTAAGCTCTTCGCGACCATCGTCAATTTCGCGTTCCGTGGCCGCTTCGTTTATGACACCGACCACATTGTCCAAACTCGCCCCATGATTAGCTATTGCCTGGCGTTGGGATGCCAACCCCTGAGCCGTGGGTGTCAGGCGCATCAAGACAACAATGAACAGGCTGATTTGTGAAATCGATAGGCCAAGGTATTCCACCGAGACATACAAAACCAAAAGCGCAAAAGCCGACATCAAAGGCGTAATAATTGCCTGCAACCGCCCTGATGCTTGAAACATGTGAATCGTCAGATCAAGGATATCATCCGCCTTCTTACTAAAATTGCTCGTCTCTTCCTCAATCGCATTACTAAACCTAATGACGCGCCAGCCCTGGAAACGTTCCCCGACAAATGAGCAAAACTTTTGTCGCGACTTAACCATTTCCTGGCTCAAGCGACGGCCCAGGCGGACATAGTGATTAAGGCTAAAAATCACACCCGCGGTAAAGGCCAATGCGATCAAACTGGCGTATGGTGCCGCCAATACCATGATGACGGCATAAATGGCGAACGTCGTCAGTTGCTGAATCAACGTACTGTATGAACGAACCAAAGTTGCGGCAGCCTGAGCTTGATAATCGATCAAGTTCACAAAGTTCCCAGCATCAATTTCTTGAATATAGGACGGCTTGCTCTTCATGATTCTCGTGAAGATCATGAGTGATAAATCGCGACCGATACGTTGCTTAAGTTGCGCCAGAGCAATGGTGCTTTTGTAGGTGAAGAGTTGGCGCATCGTAATCAAAGCAATAATGATTACGCAAAGCGACAACAGGGAAACCGGCACATGAAACACGGAAAAAATCTGTTCAATGATGACCCATATACGTGACTTCTCGGTCAAAACATCGATATCTCGATTGCTTTCGATGAATTCGAACAAGGGCAAAATCATCGCAACACCAAACGCTTCGGAAAAAAGCGCAAGCGTGGTCAACGTTCCAACCTTTAGCGCATCCCTTGGCGTGACAAGGCGAAGCGCAATGAACTTGCGCAACTGCCCTTTCCACTCTGCGGGAAGAACGTACTTAATCAAGTTCCCCATTGCATTCATGGTTTTTGCGTGCCTTCGGCTGTGGTTTCACGAGTTATCATTTCAGCAATTGCCCAATCAAATTCTGTATCAATGTCAATGGACTGCGCATCTCCCATAAAGAGGGGTAATGTATTTTTGGGAAAAAATGTGGCTTCCTCACGCAAGGTTTCTGTTCGAATAACGTAAAGCGCCCCATTAGGAACGACAGCCTCAGCACTTGGCTCATCTAAATCCAAAGCACTGATATAACCGCCAGGTGTGGTTTGAAACAGCGCGGCACATTTGATGTGTTGCGCGCCGACAACCGCTTGTGTGTCCGGATCACCCCTCATCATTGCGATACCTTTTCGCAACACATCCGCGCCGCGCAAGGGTGAAGTTACCTGTAATAGCATGACATATTTGGGGTCATATCCGTTCTGTTCCCGCCACCAATCCAAAGTATGTATAACGGTGTCAAAGGTCGACGCCGTGTCGGACGCCAAGTCATTTGGACGTAAAAACGGCACGGTCCAGCCAAGCTCCAGGCCTGCATTGGCGATGTCTTGACAGTCTGTCGTCAGCAAACAAGGCGCGTTAAGCTTGGCATCGCGGATCGCTTGATCCGTCCACTCCAATAGCGAACGCCCCTGCAAAAGCTTGATGTTTTTCCCAGGCAGCCGCTTTGACCCGCCGCGGGCAGGAATGACGATAAGGGTCTCAGTCTTTGTCAACTGATCAGCTTACCTTATGACGCAGTTCCCAGCCGTTGGCGGTCTTTCGCCAAAGGTGGGGGGAACGGAATGAGTCTGCAATGTCATGAAACTCCGCTTCGTCCATGGACATGTAATCTAAAAATTCAGGGAAGAATTTCTTGGGGAATTCCCCGTCATAACGCCGAACCAGGGCAACGGCCTCTTCACGATCGATATGGTGATTGCGAATTTCCTGTGACGCATCGTAGGTCGTCCGGCCAAGGCCGAATTTGATGTGCGTGGTCCAATAATGATAGCCGTCCGTCTTGTCATCAATGCTGTTGTATTTTGAGTATGTTCCTTCTGTTCTTTCGGGATTCGCCTCAAAAGCTGTATTCTCAACCGAGTAGTAATAGCATTCCTGTGGGTTCCATTTTAGGTAATACCCCAGGTATTGAACCTCGATCTCATTGTCTCCCATTTCTTCATCGCTAATGGGAAGATAAGGGTCCATTTGGCCTGGCAGAATACCGTGCTCGGCTAGATCGTTGAGTTCCACGCCGCCAAAAAACATCTGCTTATTGGCCGCCTGGTCTTTTGCAAAATATTGAAGATCCCTTTTCGCGCTGGTGTTTTCGTCAATAGGGTTCCCATATTCGGCTTCATTTTCCCCGTAAAAAACAAGGGGGATGCCAAAGCGTGCAGCCATCTTTGGGGCAAAGTTCTTCTGCCCAATAATGAAAGGCTGGAAAGGATGCAAAAGATTACGGTAAGCAAGCTCGGTCAATTTACGGTGGATCTGTCCATCGGGGGTAAACAGAAAGTTATCCAACCCGGCAATATGAATCCAATTTTGAAAATTGCGCCAACCGACATCAGTATAAAGATGGGGCGCCCATGTAACGGTCAGGGGATTCATACCATATTTATGCTTAAGAATATGCGAGGCGTAGACGGAATCCTTGCCGCCAGAACCCGGGACCAGGCAATCATAGGAACCATTGCGAGAACGATGGCGATCAAGAAGTTCACGAAGATGGGCCTCGCGCTGTTCCCAATCAACAACGCTGTCCTTCATCTCCGCGTAGCGACAAGCATCACAGACTCCATCGTCACCTATATTCATTGTCGTCTTTTTTGAATCGGCCTTGTGCTCAAACTCAACAGCAGATGAAGGACGTTGATTTGAAATCACGCATTTTTTGCAAAATTTGACCTCACTTGGAAGACCATACTTAACCTCAAGCAGACCTTCAACGGGATCATTGACGTAGGTTTTTCCATCTTTGTTTATGGTTTCCATTTTTTATTCCTCAAACCGTTCTGGAAAGACGGTTCTCATCTCAGTCATGTGTGGGCCTGTTCGCTAACCTTTGCTGCCTTGCCCCGTGAGCAGCTATTATTCAAATTGGTCATGCAAATAATGGGGCTTGAAGTAAACCGTAGATCCCATTCCATTCTTCCTATTGCTTAACCCCTGATCGGGAAGTGTTGCATCACATATGCGTAAATTTGGTCTAGGCATACATCTATTGGCTGGCCTCCTGTATTAACCATTAGATTAGCTTTATCCGGAACCTCATAAGGCGAAGATACGCCTGTAAACTCTTGAATTTTCTTCGCTCGCGCCCTGGCATACAAACCTTTAGGATCACGCTCTTCACAAGTAGAAAGACTCGCATTCAAATAAATCTCATGGAAGGGAGCCCCTGCCAACTCTCGAGCAAGGCTCCGGTCACGCTGGAATGGTGAAATAAAAGAAGAGATGACGACAACCCCAGCCTCTGCAAACAAGCCTGACAGTTCGGCTGCCCGACGAATATTTTCTCCCCGATCAGCTTCAGAAAACCCAAGGTCTGAACAGAGCCCGCAACGCAGATTGTCTCCATCTAACATAAACACTTGATAACCAGCCAAAAACAAGCGCCGTTCCAATAACGTCGCCAATGTCGTTTTTCCAGAAGCAGAAAGGCCCGTAAACCAAATCACACCCCCTTCATGACCGTTTCGAGAACAACGCGCGCCATGGGATACCTTGTGAGGAGTAGAGCTGATATTTTCGGACATTAATGAAAGTCCTCCCTTGCAGACCAAATAATTTTAATAGCGATCAGGAAAAACGATTTTCATTTCTGTATCGTATGGGTCAGTGCGATAGCCTTCGCTACCTTCCCCGGTTTGAAGCCATTTTTTGAAACGCTCGCGCAGAAATGGGTCTTCGAGAAAGTCGTAGATTTCGTTCCAGTCTTCCCTGGATGGAAAGTGCTGTTCCGCTTCGTAGCCATACTTGGCAAGATACGGCTGTGTCGCCATTTCGACGAACATGGTTTCCGCTGCGGTCATGTGTTCACGCCAACGTTTTGTTGGCGGCAGAAAGCCTTTGATTTCTCCGTGAAAAGATGTGTTATGTCGCCAGTCCTCACCGATAATATGCCCATACCTATTCGGATCAAGCATACGTGAAGAAAACTCAATTTCCAAAAAAGTACAAATTTTTCGGATGTTCTCCTCAGGGGAAACCAACAGGTCTTCAGACTTGAGGAGCATGATCCGTTCGCCCCCCGCCTCTTTCTGAAATTTTTCGATCGACTGAATTGCGTGCACGGTATTGAAGGCTGCATCAAGGTAGGTTGCCCCGGTTTCATTCGTCATTATCTTATACGAGGCTGCAACGCTACGCGGATCGCGCAGGACATGAATGACCTTGCCTTGTGGAAACATCTCCAGAAAATCCGGTATGCGGCTCCACATCACAGCAATTTTTTCAATCCACTGCGTACCGCCCTCGCCACCCGCAGCCAGAATGTGGGACATCATAGAGTCATAAAGCGTTGCGTATGAAATGCCTCTATTCGCAACATCTTCCAACACAGATTCTGCATCAAAGTCGATGTCCCACCGCGTCGTCACGCGCTTGCGGCATTCATGAACAAGCTTTATGTAATTTTCGTCCGCATCTAAAGGAGCATAGTGACCTAGGCAAAAACGCGGAAATTTAATGATCGAAGATGTCGCAGTATATTCTTCATGACAACCAATAACAGCAGACAAAAAGGTTGAACTTGATCTGTAAACGCCTGAGACAAAAACAGGGCGGATATCAGGGACACAGCCCAATGAAGTCGTATTAATAATAGGGTTCAATTTTCTGCCCTGCTCTAAAATTCTAAAAACCACTGAATTAGCTTTAACCCAGCAGGCCCGCTTTTCTCCGGATGAAATTGGCAGCCGATGATATTGTCCCTATGAACCATAGCCGTCACAGGCTCTCCATTTACGTCAATAGATGCCACCACGTCATTTTCATCGTCGGCTTCCAGGGCATATGAATGAACAAAATACATCATTGTTCCTGGCGCGACCCCATCAAGGTCCCGGCCGCCTGTGCGCTTGTTTAGAGTTCTCCAGCCCACATTTGGAATGCGAATATCTAACCCTTTGGGCAGTTTTTTAACCGTGCCTGGAATGAGGTTAAGCCCTTGGGTCTCGCCGAATTCTTCGCTCTTGGTGGCAAACAATTGCATGCCCAAACAAATTCCGAAGACAGGCACCCCCAGTGATGCCGCATGAATAAGCGCATCTGCCAGGCCCTTTTGTTTGAGGCTGGCCATGGCATCCCCGAACGAACCGACACCTGGTAAAATAATTTTCGAAGCACCTGCCACGACATCCGGGTCGCCTGTAATGTGATGTGCCGCATCGAACTGATCCAACGCGCGACCAAGGCTAAACAAGTTCCCCCGGTCATAGTCAATAATCGCAATCATGTCCCGTCCACCTGACGTATGTGAAGGCCGCGTTCAAGCAGCTCTTTTTTAAGCTCGGTCGGTGAGGCAATTCCATAATGAAAGAGTGAGGCGAGGCAAACGGCATCGGCACTGTTTTCTTGGATCAACTTTTCAACGTGATCAACATTCCCAGCACCTCCACTGGCGATAACCGGGATATGAACGCTTTCGTGTACGGCCTTGATCAGTTCAATGTCAAAGCCCCTTTTGGTGCCTTCCTTGTCCACGGAGGTCAGCAACACTTCCCCGGCGCCAAGTTCTTGGGCTTGCTTAACCCAGTCCAAAACGGAAACCCCGGTCTGTTCACGGCCATTATCTGTCAGTGCCTCCCACTGTCCGGGGCCTCGGTTTTTGGCCTCCACGGAAAGCACGATGCACTGGCTACCAAAGGATTCGGCCGCTTCTTTAATAAAGGATGGGTTACTGATGGCGGCCGTGTTGATGGCCACTTTATCTGCACCACTGCGCAGGGCGGCAACGATGTCATCCTTGTTACGCACCCCGCCCCCAACCGTTAGCGGCACAAAGATATCGCGTGCAGCTTCCTCGATCGTTTCAAGGATGCCATTGCGACCGTATAAAGATGCGACGACGTCCATGTAGACGAATTCATCGATGCCCTGGTCATAATACTGCCGTGCAATCGGGCCTGGCTTGCCAATGACGCGCAGCCCTTCAAGGTGAATCCCCTTAATTACGTTTTGCCCTTTGATGTCGAGGCGGGCAATGATCCGTGTGGGCGGTACCGTCATGCCTTGGTCGCGCCTTCCGAATCCATAACGTTTACGAACGTATTGCCCACCGCATCGTTCGCCGCCACACCGATGCGCCGGACATCTGACAAGGGAATGGAATCACCATGGAAAGCGTAGTGCCAACGTCCCTCTTCGGATGAAAAGTCCAGGTTATCATGGATGAAACGGCGCGATTTGGTTTCTATCGCCAAATAGGGTTGCGGTCCGAAGACTCGCCCCTTAAGTGTTTCGATGGTCAAATTCGGAACATCGTCAACGGGGTTTGCATCAAGGGTCACCTTTAATTCAAGCGCATCTACAGAGGCTTTATATGTTCCCGTCGCGCGACGAAAAGCTTCCACACCGGTGCAGTACTTAAATTTAACGCCCGGATATTTTTTCTGTGATTGTGAAATCAGTTCGTTAACGTGATCCACTTCCGTTGAAAGATCGCGGAAATCATGACTGGCAAGACCGACCAATGCCGGTTGTCCCTGACTGGCGCGTTCGAACGCCTTATCCATTTCAACTTGATCGATAGACGCCATGCGATTAAGCACATTCAACGCTCGACCAATCCATCTGCGGCAGTTGCCGGGCTTTTGATAATTATCATGGGATGGTTGATAGACCGACCAATCCGACGGCGCCTGACGCCAGTCACCCGATCGGCCATTTCTGAAGTCGGCCATCACCTCAAGTTCGCTATTATCGTCCAAGGCCATATTGGAAACGTCGTAAGGAATCCACTGTTCCAAGAACCAGTGGCTATCTGGACGTTCTGTTTGGAAACCGGCGCGAAAGACTGCCGGAAACCAGTTTCGCTCGATAATGCGGCGGCTCAAAATTTGATAGAGTTCAGGTGAATTTACAAACGACGTGGCGCACTTATGTGCTTCGCGATATGTGGACATCGGGTGAAAGTGCCACTGAATATCATCGCCGCAATCGGGGTAACGTTTCAAAAGATCGCGATAATGGTCAAAGATGTTGTGGTACCCCATGTCACGACGACGGGGATTATATTCAAAACCAACATGATCCAGGCAATGCCAATTGAAGACCCATCCGCCACCGAAGGAATCTTGTTTTTTATTTCTAAACTCCGGGGACATGATCTTGGCGAGCATCACGTCAATTTTGTCCCAGCTGTCATTGTAATTAATTAGATGCCCACTGAGAGTTTTTGCTACCTGCTCTTCTAACCCACCAAGGTCAATTTCACCGACCTTCAGTTTGGCTAAATTTTCCGGTGTTTGATCAATATTCGTAAGGCCATAGAGATGCTCAAGGCGCTCGAAGCTCGCGTCCGTCGATTCATACAACGGTCCTTCCGTGTCAATAGCATGGACGATCAGAACAGTATTTTCAGCATTTTCATGGGTCATACGGTTTGGCCTGTATCGCTTGCTTTAAAGGTTTCAGAATATTGATCGGAAAAAACGCTAAACTCACCGATATCTTCGCCGCGTTCAATAACGATTAGATATTCGTAAAAGGTTTCAGGAACGTTATGGGTAAACGAAAAATCTGCAAAATCACCACGGCGCGGGAAATAGTATTCCCCAACCGTTTTATGCCCATTTTTGTTTAACTGACGCACCAGTGAAGATACATCCGTGAAGTAGTTTGGATGCCCTTTTCCGCGAGCGCCAATTTCTGCTTTCAGCGCCAACTCATCATCAGCGGCATAACGCGTGTTTTTGCCTGTCACGTACAGGCGCCCTCCCGGCTTAACAACCCGCAAAAACTCAGCTATTGCCCGATCTTGATACGTCGCGTCAAAAACAGCTAAACAACAAAGGTTTTCGAAGTGACCGTCCGCAAAAGGAAGGGTTTCCGCCTCGGCCTCGGACAACGTCTCGATGTCAGAATCGTCTTTCCATTCTTCTTTGGCCATCTCAATCATTGCATCGGAAATATCAATCCCAGAAATTTTTAAACCATGTTTTTTGAAGATCCCAAACATCCGGCCCCAAGCACAGCCAACGTCAAGAATTCGGCCCGGCAACAAGGCGTAATCTTGAAAAACTTTTTCATAAACTTCATCACCTTCCGTCTTGGCATCGCCACTCACGATGGCGCTTTCTTTGCCAACTTTTTCCGACTCAGCAACACGTTCACGCCAATAGGATAGATAGCTTTCATTCCAGTAATTTTTACGATCCATGATTAAATGCTGGCCTTTTCATTTTGCTGAGCAACGGACAGTACATAGCTTTCCTGAATTGCATTTTCGACAGCGCCGCGACGATTGGCGCGGACAATAGTCAGGGCGTTTTCCGGTACGTGTCCCATTTCAATGAGCAACTTGGCCGCAATCGTACCCGAGCGTCCAATTCCACCGCGACAATGCATCAGCACTTTCTGCCCCATTTTAAGGCGATCAATCAACTCAGGACCAACCTCACACCAGCGCTCTTCAAAAGCCGCATTCGGAACATCCGTATCACGGATAGGAAGGTGGTACCAAGGGAGTCCAACCCTCTGAACGGAATGCGGAAACTCCGGCACACGTATGGCTATAAATTCATGATCTTCCATTAAGGTCACAATCGCATCCGCCCCCCACCCTTGAATGGCGTCCAGGTCCGTATGCAAATCCCTATCTATGAGATCAGGGCGACCGGAATGGCCGGGGCAAAGGCAGATGCCGATAACACCCATGTACGGCAGAACGGGAACCTCATCAATCTGCAGTGGCTTTGCGCGTGGTGTGCCCGCCTCCATCACGTTACTCCCATGGATTGGTGAACTCGGCATCCTCGCTCCAAAACCCCTTATAGGTGAGATTTTCTCGTGACGGCAGTGTCTCCAGAACCCGTGCGATACGCTGTGCGGACCTTCCATCCCCGTAAGGTGATCTGCCCTGTTCATCGTCCACACGAGGAAGGCCCAATATGCGGGATATGGCGGTCTTAATCATGTCCGAGTCGTTTGAACAATTGGTAGCAGTATCAGATTGCAACCGCCCTTCCTGCCGACTTCCGACGTTTATAAATGGGAGTGCAAAAAGCGGGGCTTCAATGATGCCGCTAGAGGTGTTTCCAACCAACACGGCCCCATGACGAAAAGCATTTGCGTAAAGGTTACTGCCGAGCGTGTCTTGGAAAACCGCCCAAGGCCGAGACGAAACAAATGCCTCGATCTCTTTACGCATAGCGCTTCCACCGGGATCGGAATTGGGCGCGGTGAATAAAGTGGGCAATTCAGGCAGCTCATCGAGTGCAGCGAGGATTGCCTCCATTGGGGCAAGCGGATGGGAACTATTCGTTTCTGGATGTATTCCGACAAGCCTTAAGGGTGAGTTCACATAATTCTTAAACCCAAGGGCTTCCATCAATTCGGGTCGTTCCATTCGCTCTACACAGCGAAGGGTGTCAAGGCCAGGTGCGCCTGTAACATGGATACGCCAAGGCTCTTCCCCCATCCGACAGATACGCTGAGCAGAATCCGCCGTTGCTGCAAAGTGAATGTGCGCCATTTTGGTTATGGCATGCCGCAACCGTTCGTCAATGGCTCCCAAGGTCACTTCTCCACCATGTAGATGCGCTAGGGGAATGTTAAAGGGCGTGGAGGCCATCGCGGCGGGAAACATATCCATGCGGTCGCCAGTCAAAAGAATCAGACTGGGATCTAAGCTTTCATATAGTTCCGCGCAGTCTTGTGCGATGCCCCCCATATTGCGCGCTGCTGTAACGGCATCGGTACCCATAAGGTCAACGCCGAATTTATGCACCGATACATCGCTGGGCAGGTGGCTTCTTGCAAAGGCATCATCCTTCATATGCATGCCCGTCAACAAGACATGAACTTCGGTTTTTGCACTGTGCGCAAGATAGTTCCATACGGGAGAAAGTATCCCGACGTCGGCACGACTTGTGGAAACGATAAGAAGACGCGTCATCACTATTCTTTATGAACTGGCATGAACGCTTTTGCGCCAGCGATTCAGTGTGGCGTAACCACTTTTCAGGCAAATGTACAACCACGTTGGTTCGCTAAGGCCCTGCACGACTGCAATGGCGACAAAGAAAATAAAGCCACCATCCGGAATAAACAAAAGTGGAAAAGCCAGCGTTCGCCCATTCGCAGCAATGACGCTTATATGGTATTCCCCACGTCGCCATGGCTGAGATTTTTCGACTTCTTCACCCGTCAAGGCACCGGTGGTTTCGATCATCCATTGTTGAAAATAACGCAAACGATCCCGCGCCGTGCGGGTCAATAGGGTAATCATACTGATAAGGCCGCCAATTGCGGCGAATTGCATTTGTTGCGTCTGCAAAGACAGCCCAACGCCAGCGGCCAATGGCCCGAAGGCCGGGAAGATATAATCGACTAAACCGTCTGAAAATTTCCCCCAAAACGAGGCATTGTTATCCAAACGCGCAAGATGCCCATCTACAAAATCAAGCACAAAAGCAATCAATCCCAGAACGCCAGCTGCATACAACAAGGCCTGCTCACCGGTGGCTAACAAACCAAGGGCGATAACCGTCATCACAGCACGAATAAAGGTGGCCTGATTTGCACTGCACCCCAAATTATAAAAAACAGGTGCCAGAAAATCAGCGAGAGGGCGACCGAACCAGCGGGCGCTAGCGGGCATTTCCCGCCCTTTCTCACTGTTGAAAGATGCGCGAATATCTTTGAGACCTATTTTGGGTCGGAACTGTGTCATTTGATCGTCTTCAAGATTTCCAATTAAGCGTTTCCATCAGATCAGAGACGTTATGGGTTTGAATCAGGTTCATTCTGTTGCCGGACTTCGGATAGGCGACTGCCGTGACCAAAATCAAATCACTACTCTTCAGTTCACCCTGCCGCCACAAGGCCTCCAAACATTGCGGAATGTGATCGGTCGTATCCTTTGAAAAGCTGACATCGACAAACACGCCTTTCACCCCGGCAAAGAGGTTAAAGCTTCGCGCCGCGGAGGCGTCATTACTGGTCGCCAAAATAGGCTGCTTCATTTGCTGTGTTGAAAGCATGCGCGCGGCATATCCCGACTTGGTGATGGCAACGATCTTATCAATCGGCAAATTGCGACAAATCAAACTGATGGCATCATCAATGGCGCGGGGAATTTCCACGGACTTTGACTTCGCCTCGCCCTGCCCACTCAGCTTATCTTGCAGATGACTTGCAGAAGCATCGGCGACACGACGCATCAAGGATACGGCCTCGATCGGATGTGCCCCCACGGCTGTTTCACCGGAAAGCATCGTTGCGGCGCAACCATCCAGGACGGCATTGGTGATGTCACTCACTTCGGCTTTCGTCGGAAAAGAATTCTCAATCATCGAATGCAACATTTCGGTCGCCACGATAACGGGTTTTCCACCGGCTTGTCCTGCATCCAAAATTCTCTTTTGGAACAGCGACAAATTTTCCAGGTTGGTTTCAACGGAAAGATCGCCACGATCGATCATGATCGCATCTGTTGCGCCGACGACCTCTTCCAAATTGTCCAAGCCGCCTTGGTTTTCGACTTTTGAAACGATCTGCGGAAAGTCACCATTTATGACTTCACGGACAGCCTCCACATGAGCCGCTGATTCGACAAAACTGATGCCAATATAATCGACAGAGTTTTCCTCAGCAAATTTAAGCATCTCGCGGTCCCGGTCCGTGACCAAGTCGCCTTTCATATTGACGAAAGGAACATTGATGCCTTTTCGGCTGCGCAGGGTACCTGGCGTTTCGGCACGACAAATAATGTCGCGTCCCTCAACAGCCATTACCACAAAACGCAAGGTGCCATCATCGGCCAGAATAACATGACCTTCTTTCAAGTACTCATGAAGGCTCTCGTTATTAACAGGGACTTTTTTAGAACCATTATGGCTCTGATCGGTTGTCAGAATAATAGTGTCACCAGCGGCAAAGCTTGGTTCTGTTTCAAGCTGAATGGTGCGGATTTTACGCCCGGGAATATCAAGCAGAATAGGTGTGTCCGGCAAGATGGCATGAATCGTTTGAATTGTCTCTTTATGCCAATCCAAATTATTATGTGAGCCGTTGAGACGCGCCACGTCCATGCCGACCTCCTTCAATCGGCGCAAGGCATCGGGCGTACATGTTATTGGTCCGATAGTGGCGACAATTTTTGTGCGGCTCATTATTTTATTCCTCAACAAAAAGCGGTGTGTTTTTTAGGCAATCAATGATTTCCGGGCGCATCAGGTGCTTGTCTGGTTTTTTACCACCAAGCAACATCGCACGCATGTCCGTGCCGCTGATATGTGTCACGTCATCGGGGCTCGTGGCTTCATGTGGACACGTATGTTCCGTCACCGCGCCATCACACTTAGCACAATAATAGGGCCCCTTCAGACGCATAACCTTGATCCCCAGTTCACCGTCAAATTTCTTGACCAAATTGTGCGCGTCGTACTTTCCGTAATAGCTACCAACCCCAGCATGATCTCTGCCAACAATAAAATGGGTACATCCATAATTACGTCTGATGATGGCGTGGAAAACGGCCTCACGTGGGCCCGCATAACGCATCGCCGTTGAAAGTGTGCCAAGGACAACACGTTCTTTGGGATAAAAATCATCGATCAATTTTCGATAGCTTTTCATGATGGCCTGCGGGGTGTAGTCACCGAGCTTTTTAAAGCCAACAAGGGGCTGAATGAAAAGCCCGTCAACATGCTCCAAGGCCACGCGTTGAAGATACTCGTGGGCACGGTGCGGCACGTTACGTGTTTGAAAACCGACAATCGTTTCCAGCCCCATATCTGAGAATTTTGCCTTCGTTTGCTCAGGCGTCATTTCATATTCGGAGACATCAAGAGGCACACGTTTCTTTAACGTCACAGGACCACCGATAAATACTTCCCCCATGTTCATAAAGTGATTTACGCCGGGGTGTGCGCGTTCGTCGGTGAGAAATATATCGACAATTTCCGCCTCTTTATCGGGGCGATAGATGCTCTCAGGAGAAACCGAACCGACTTCTTCTCCTTCAAAAATCAAGGTTACCGAACTCCCCCCTTTGAAGCGCTCAGCATCTTTTTCAGATACATCGAGAACGACAGGGATTGTATATGGCGTTCCGTCCTTTAAACGCATGTTCGTTACAACACTATTAAAGTCATCTTCGTTCATAAACCCCTGTAGTGGGGCAAATGCGCCCAGCCCCAGTTTTTCAAGTTCAAGGTACTGATTTCGATTCAGAATAAATTCACTCATGAGGCAATGTCCTGGCAAGTCGCTGTCGATAGAGAGGACTTCTCAATTATTTGTCGTGCAATTTCATCAGGCGTTTCACCCAGTGTGCAATCAACATGAATATCCGGGGTCATTGGAGCATTCCATGGCACATCGATGCCAACCACATGCTCCATCTCTCCATTACTCGCTTTTTCGTAAAGGCCTTTCGCATCTCGATCCTTAACAAGGTTAAGTGGTGCATCGAGATACACTTCGCAATACGGCGTCATATTATCCCGATTCCACTGCAAGAGGTCCTGGTGGGCATACAGTGCCGCAACCAAAACAACTTGTCCTTGGTCGGAAAGGAATTTTGCCAGTTTCTGAAGGCGGTTGATTTGAATCACTCTGTCTTCTTCACGATAGCTCAGGCTTGCGCCGAACATTTCACGAATGACATCTCCATCAATCACCACCAAGTGAGGAGTACATGGGCGCAAAACTTTTTCTACCGCTTGGCAAACCGTTGTCTTTCCGGCGCCAGAAAGACCCGTAATCCAGATAACCATTTTATTCGTCTCACTCGCATATTTAAGAATTTTGTTTGTAATTTTATTTAGGGTAGCGAGACACCGCCTTGACCAGCGTTCCCATCTCGACAGTATTGCCTTGCAAAACCACGGCCCCCGCACCAACCATGCAAGCATCGCCAATATGACATTGCCCAAGAACAATGGCCCCAGGCGCAACGTGACTTCCGGCGCCGACTACCGAATCGTGCTCGATAATCGCGCCAGTGTTGATGATCGCGCCACGGCCAATTATTGCACCCGGTTGAACGATGGCGCCGGTCATTATGATCGCCCCATCTTGTATGTCTGCATCTGCACTCACATTGGCGCGCGGATGAATTGCCGTTACGGGGCTTAACCCTTGGTCACAGATATCATCAAATATCGCTAAACGTTTTTGCAATTTATCCGGTGCAACACCACCGATCCCCATGACAAAACGATCATGACCATTCAATTTTGTCCAAGTTGGCACATCCTGGCACCAAGACGCATCTAGCCAGTCTGCTTTGATCGGGTCGGCATAGGCAGCAATAGACTGGCTACAAAGCGTCAACACTTCGACAACGCCTTTTGCATGCCCTCCGGCCCCGACGAGAAGAATGCTCAAACAGATTTCCTTTTTGTTTGCGCACTCCACTCACAAAGCCCTTCAATAACCTGCTCTTGCTCATCCACGCTCAAGGCACTGCCACACGGAAGAGCAACAAGGCGGCCGGAGATTTCACGGCTATTCTTAACTTCTGAATGGGGAAAATCGCAAAAAGCTGGTTCAGAGGTAAGTGAACGCCAAAACACTCTAACTTGCACCCGCCTCTCTTCCATGAACTTGATCAAGTCCTGGCCTTGAGATTCGGATTTCAACAGCGCACAGTACATCCAGTGGTTAGATGAATCCCCCGGAGCCCTGGGAGCGGGGCCAAAGACCGGCAACTCTTTTAATGCTTCGTCATAGCGTTCAGAAATTCTTCTCTTATTTGCCAGAATTTCATCGAACCGTTCCATTTGCGCCAACGCAATGCCCGCACAAATATTGCTCATACGATTGTTGGACCCAGGAACCTTGTAGGTATAGTTGGGCCCGTGACTATTCACACTGAGCAGTTCCACACGTTTTGCATACTCAGGGCTATTCGTGACAACCATCCCGCCACTGCTGGCCGTAATGATTTTATTGCCATTAAAGCTAAACGCTGCCAAATCGCTAAAAGAACCTAACGGGTTACCATCACTGTATGTACCCAATGCACCCGCAGCATCCTCAATCAGGATGGCATCATATTTTTCACAAATGTCCTTAATCGCAGGCATATTTGCGACCTGTCCCGGCGGCTGAACGACGATAACGGCCTTGACCTGAATCCCATCGCCTTTCAAACGTTCAAACGATTTTTCTAAATCAACTGGATCAAGCCCCCAATTGCCCTGATCAATATCAGCAAAAAATGGAATTGCACCTGCATGGATAACGGCGTTTGCCGTTGCGGAGAATGTCCAGTCAGGAATGATAACGTAATCACCCTTTCCTACACCACTACCCGTCAAACAAAGCTCCAAAGCTGCCGTTCCGCTTGAGGTCGCAATGGCGAACTCACGTTTCAAAAGCCCTGCCAACTGCTTTTCAAACTGCTCGACAAAAAGCCCTGACGTTGAGACCCAACTGTCCTCCAGGCACTTATCTATATATGCCCGTTCGTTCCCGCGAAGGTCCGGCGGGCACAAAAGGATGTCATATTTATCTTTCATAGTTATCGTAACTTTCAGATTATCCGAAAATGACAGGAGTACTTAGCCCTTGTCGTATTTCCCATTGGCCTCATCGAAATCATCCGGGCGTCCGATGTCCGCCCAGTATTCATGGATTGGAAACAAGCCGATTTTCAGACCAAGTTTGCGCCCTTTGTTCAGGAGAGCTGGCATGTCGATGTATTCTTTGGGTGAAATTAAGGTACGGAATTCCGGGGAGAGCAAATAAATTCCTGCGGCCACGAAATGTTCCTGGTTGGGCTTTTCGTCTATTCCAGTAAAAAGACCATCCTCGCCGTGCCGCACAACGCCAAAGGGGATTTGTGTGCGATATTGAGCCACGGCGATCGTCGCATCATATTCATGCCGGGCATGAAACTCGAACAGCGCGCCGTAATCCACACTGGTTAACACATCCCCATTGAGAATAAGAAAAGGTTTAATAACGGTATTGGGCAAAAGACCGATGGACCCAGCGGTCCCCAGCGGCTCAGTCTCATGTATAATGTTGATTTCTGCCTGGCTATTTCGAGCCTCAACATAAGCCTCGATCTGCTCGGCTAGGTAACAGACAGAGATAAAAACTTCTTCAACGCCGGCCTTTTCCAGACGGTTTACAATGTGTTCAAGGATTGGCTTGTCACCGATGTGCAGCAGTGGCTTGGGTGTGTTTTTCGTACGCTCACCAAGGCGCGCTCCTAACCCTCCCGCCATAATCAAGGCGCTGGGAGATTGCGTTGGGGTGGAATCATATACCAGAATGCTGCTCAATACATCGTCAGGGCCAACTATGGGCAAGAAGTTTGCGTGCTCACCTCCGACTGCATGTATTTGTTCCAGCTTAAACGAGTTTTCCGCATCTTCACCGACGCGCCCGGTAATTGGGGTGGTATTCATACACGCGTGAACATGGTCGTCTGGCGTAACACCGCGCAGTATGGACCGGCGAATGTCGCCGTCTGTCAGGGTTCCGAGAACTTTCCTATTTACATCAACGACAACCTGAAAAAGAGAGAATTTTCCGGTAATGCGTACCATTGCGTCGCGGATGCTGATATCCGGCGGGCAAAGGTAGTCATCGATATTCTTGATGAATGATTTGTGAAGCATTGTCTCTTATTCTTAAAGTCTACGAGGTTTAGGAACACATGTTTAAGAACCGCTTTTGCTTTTCCAGTTCTATAGCTGCTCGGCCCATTTCCCTGTAACTAGTCGATCAATAACCCCGCTGTCGTCGATAAGCGGTTCCGTCGGTTGGGCCTGCGCCTGGCTTTTTAGGACTTCCTTTAAAGTCCGGCGAAACTCATCGACATCGCTGTTTACAAAGTTCGTAATGTATCGTGGATTCATCGACCCTCCATTGGATCGCTCCAAAAAGGATTCTGAATAATCGGAATATTCAATGGTCGGCACGCCCATTGATACTGCATCTGCTTGAGTGGTGCTATAATAGTTTGAGATGAAAACACGCGCCCGAGTTGCCAAAAGGGTCGGATGAAGGCCCGTTATGATAAAAGGCACATTCTGATATTTAGAGAGAATTTCATCCAAGATTGCACGATCCGTAATTGCGTGAGGTTTTATGAAGATCGCATGTTCATGGGCAAGCTCACTCAAAACTCCAAGTGTTTCTTCAACCAGAGTTGCAACTGATTTTTCTTCGCGCATAAAATCAAAATTCACAAATGCACCCAGAACGAAAACAATAATTTTATCATTTTTCGGAATGCCCGCGTTCTTGAACTCCTCTTCGAACCAACCTTGAGAGTTTGCCTCAACATATTCGCGCCAAGCCTTAAGCTGACGGGAGGGCGGCATCTGATACTTCGGACCTCCAGGTCCTTTGAATCCAGCCCACTCATCGTTAAAACCAACCCGGTTTTGACGTCCTAAAACAGGTGCTGGGATCAGTCTCTCTCTGGCATGACTATCGGCACGGCGCTCATTCATATGATAGTGCCAACACGTGTTCTCAAAGAAAAAGACATTGCTCGGATTGAGGCGAGCTAAGAAGTTAAACGGCCTTTCGTTGAGCGCTTGAAAGTGAATAAATTGAACGCGGCGCAACACCGTCCTCACGGCAAGCCCTAAGAGCCAGGAAATTGCCCACAATCTGTGTGCTATCCAGGATTTCCCAGGGCGACGTGCAAAACACCGCAGCGGCCCAATTTTTTGAATTGCGTCATAGAGGAAGACATTAGCCTTAATAGCTTCATAACCTCGCCAGTCACCAATATAAAAATATATTTTTTTGTCCGGTGCCTGTTGTTTCACGGCAAGCATGACTGGCGTGATTGTATCGCAACTGACCAATTTATTTTTAAGAAATACGGCAATCATTTACGATTTGAACCCCATCATCATCATGTGAGATGACAGTCTTGATTCCCGAATAAATTTTTGGAACCGTGCGGAGACTTCCTCATCTGCTGATTTTACAAGGTGGGAAAGAAAAGGACCTATATCGTCTTCGCTAACTCGGCTCTCCTCAACCGCCTGACGAACAAGATCGAAATCAAGCTGACCCGGTGTGGTGATATCCACATCAACAAAACCACACTTTTCAGCAAGAAGCTTGAGTGACTCTGGGTGGAACAGGTTTATATGTTCATGATCCACTGACCCGGCCTCACGCCCCAACGCAAGAGTTTCCAAGCCGTGAATGTTCGGGCAGGTTAAAAACAGGCATCCGCCAGAGTTTAGATTTTCATAACACCAGCGTAAGAACTGTGACGGATCGTGTAGGTGCTCGATAACTTCAAATACGGCGATGGCATCAGCCTTCGGCGGGCAAGCATCCTCGTAGGAACTCTCAAGGGTTTCAAATCCAAGGTCCCTGCATATCTGTGCCAGTTTGGGTGTTGGTTCAAGCGCAACGATAGTATCAAATTGCCCTGTTTCACGAACGGCCTCGCAGAAAAGACCATAGGCGGCACCGACTTCAAGTAAAAGCCCACCGCGACGGCCTCTTTTCTCTAGCGTGTCCGCAAGTATTTTCGCCCGTGGTTTAAATATTCTCTCAAGCCTGACGTCACGGCTGGCCGAAAAAACATATTTAGCCCAGTAGGCATAATTTTTTGATTCGCGATAAAATTCTGCCAACAGGTTTGCCGGAGGTCTGGGGTTGGCGTACTGGGTCTGGCAATGACGACAAAGAACATGCTCAAGACCCCATTTTTCGTAGAGATGAGTATATTTATCCGCTCCGCAAGCTGGACAGTTCACGCTCTCAAACTGATCATGTCGTTCCTTTAGCCATGCGATATCCTCCATCATGGCGGCTTCTTGTCCAGCCATGACCTCATCGGGACGGATGTCTGCAACGCGCATGCCACGAACTTCGGTATCATCTGCTGTGTCTTTTAGGGTGTTCATTTCTGATCCCAGATATTTTGTTTTAGCCATGCTCCATGAGCATCCTTAACCCACACCTTGGGGCTACGGAACGTGTCAGCAATGGTATCAAACCACTCTTCAGTTCGACCAACATAATCCAACCAAATTTGTAGATCGGACGATTTGATATGGTCATATTTGCGGACCATCTCAATGCCTTCATCGCGGGTCATATACCCCGAACGGATGTCCTTGCAGGCATGGTCACTTCCGCGTCCGTAACCAAATTTCACATATTTCAAGTAATCATGAATGCCGTTTTCATAACGGTCATCCAGGTTGGACATGCGGCGATACGTACGTTCGAACGGTATCGGCGATTCTTTCCAGCCATATTTGTCCATGACCAGCTTGGTATGGCTATTGGCGTCCCAGGCATCATAGTTACCAATGAAAATGCCACGCAGACCGACTTTCTGGATTTCTTCGTCACTCGGATATTTAAAGCATTCCAGCTCATTTTCAGAAATGGGCTCTTCGGGGTTGCCTATCATGTCATGCCAGTCATAGCCCCGGAGCAATTGATCCTTGCGGTAGCGGGCGGTGTATTCCACTAGGTCATTCATAGAATGCATGCCGCCGAGATCGGTCCAGCCATGTTCCCCCCAGAAGACAAGCGGGATATTCATCTGAGCCGCGGTCTTCATCGGAACGGTGGCAATACCCGCATGGTTTTGCCAGTTCATGTCGCCCATTTGTTTGAAATTCAGGCGGTTCATGCGGATCAATAAATCAACGGACGGTGAAACCATAATATGGTCGACACCAAAAACTTCCTTCATGCGCATCAGGTTCTTCCAGCCCTGATCTAGATAGTTATTGCCTTCATACGTTACGAGAAGCGGGTTTAGCCCCAGCTTCTCTTTCACGAAATGGACTTGGTAATAACTATCCTTGCCGCCGGAAACGCCGATCACGCACTCATAACCAGACGAACGCCGATAGGGCTCAACTTCTTCAAGGAGCCACTCGAGACGTTCATCCCAATCAATTGTTTTCTTCTGGTCATGTACACGACATCCACTGCAAACACCGTTTTCATCAAAGACCAGTTGCACGGCCGAGCTGGAAGGGTAAACGCAGCGCGAACAATAATTCACTTCAGGGATTTTAGTCATCATTCTATCTTCTATCTAATGTCGGTTCGTTTGCTTTTTAGAAAGGTCTTGGCCCGGGGGTAGGCATTTTCAGTAAAATGAAAAATGTTTCCCGCAGCAACAGCACTAACGTTTGTCTTTTCATAGCACTCTTGAAAATGGCGTTGGTTGCCGGCCCCGCCACAAGCAATGACCGGAACAGAAACACGCTCTACAACGTCTTGGATGTTGTCGATATCATAACCGCAAGCCTTACCATCTCTGTCTATGGCGTTAAGGAGTATCTCCCCTGCCCCCTCACTCTCTGCTTTCGCCGCCCAATCCATGGCTGAAATGCCTGTATTTCTTTTTCCGGCATGGGAGTGAACAATGGGTATACCTTCGATGACTTTGTAATCGACACTCGCAACAATGGCCTGACTGCCAAAATGATGCGCCGCTTCGCCAACCAGGCCTGGGGTATCAAACAGGGCTTGATTAAGACAGATCTTATCAGCACCGTTCAATATGCGCGTCTCGATATCATCTAAAGTCCGTATCCTTCCGCCAAACGAAAGGGGAATGCTGCATTCCGTCGCAATGCGATTGATAAATTTCAGGAGATCGTCAACAGGTTTGTGTTTGTAATCGTCTCGCGCATGATCAAAAGAGGACGCCGCACTCGTAATATCAAGGATAATCAGTTCGTCGACATCCCATTCCACCAAGCGTTCCACATGAATAAGGGGGTCACCGATAATTTGGTGAATTGAAAAATCTTCGCTGCGAACCATCCAGCCATTTTGTAAAAATAGGACAGGTATCAATCTGCGCTTATACATTGTTAGACGTTTTTCCTTTTTCGTCCCCAAAAATAAAAGCGCGGAGAAGGTTGTCGCCTAGCTGTGAACTTTTTTCCGGATGAAACTGAACGCCGACAATATGGTCCCGCCGCACAGCAGAAACGATTTTTCCGCCGTATTCAGTCGTTGAAAGAACAAACTCGTCAGGACACCTCAACGTATAGCTATGGGCAAAATAGACATCCTTCCCATCAAACGCGCCCAGAACAGGGTCCGTTGAGCAGGTAACGGAAAGGGTGTTCCAGCCCATATGGGGCAGGGTCAATTTTTCGTCATCCAATTCAAGGCGTCCGACGTGTCCGGGTATCCAGCCAAGTCCCCGATAATCGCCAAACTCTTCGCACGTCTCACCCAGCATCTGCATGCCGACGCAAATACCACAAAATGGCGTTTTTCTCTCAAGGACAATATCCTCAAGAACAGGCTCAAAAGCTCTATCACGGAGATTTTCAAGTGCTTGGCCTATGGCGCCGACGCCGGGAAGCAAAATGCAGTCCGGTTGGAGTTGTGCGAGCGCCGTTCCATCAGATACGATATTCGGTGTCGCACCAATCCTTGCCACGGCATTCGCAACTGAGCGGACATTTCCGATGCCGTACTCAATGATGCCAACGTTAGTCATTTGGATTTTGGACCATATCCCACGTCAAGGTTTCATCTGCGGCGATATCTTGGGCTGCCTTTTGGCCGACGACCTTGTCCACGTCGTCAGGCGCAATTCCGGTTCCGGGCCGCTTGAACGCAATCATATCAGCCGTAATCGTCGCGCCCGCAGCAATGTCTTTGCTCATGGTCAAGCTACGCCGTATCTGTGGAATAAAGTCTGCTGGCTCGACAGGCACTTTATCACTGCTGCCGATGGCTGCATGGGCGTCGCGGATACAATCGACCATGTCCTTAAATTCATCGGGCGTCGTCGAAAGGGCTTGGTCGGGTCCGGGCATAGAGCGATCAAGGGTAAAATGCTTTTCGATAATTTCAGCACCCAAGGCCGCAGCAGCGATAGCCGTTCCGATACCCTCTGTATGGTCTGAAAAACCAACCGGCACACCAAAACGATCCCGTAGGCCAGCCATGCAGGCCAAGTTGGCGTCTTTAGGCTGGGTGGGGTAATTAGAAATGCAGTGCAAAATAGCGTATTGCGTATTTGGCCCGGCAGTCTTGATGGCCGTCGTGGCGGCGTCAATTTCTTCCACGGTACCGCCACCGGTGGAAATAATCATCGGCCGTCCTTTGGCCGCGACGTGGCGCAAAAGCGGCAAATGGGTCAGCTCCCCTGAAGCCATTTTATAAGCCGTGGCATCCATACCTGCCCACAGATCTGCACTTTGTTCATCGAACACAGCGGAAAACAGCGTGATACCAAGCGCTTTGGCCTGATCGATAAGGCTTGCATTATCCTCGGCGGAAAGCTCGGTATCCTTCAAGAGATCAAAGAAGTCACTAGACCGGGAAATGAAATTTTCCGTCTTAAAGGTTTGCAGTTTGGCTGCATCGGCACCCGACTGAGCGGCAGCTTCAAGAAGTTTGCGGGCGATTGCCACATCGCCGTTATGGTTAATGCCAAGCTCGGCAATAATATAGGGCGAATGGTCTTGGTCGATGGGACGATCATTAATCTTCATCGTTTAGCCTTTGAATGTTGAGTGTCATATTCATATGGTCAATCTTCCATCAAATCACGAAATGAGAAGTCAGGATTTTTGTGAAAATATTTTTCAAAAATTGCAGACACCTTTTCATAATCCTCGGCAGTATCGATGCTCATTGCTTTATTCGGAAATACTCCCGGCGCCTTAATGGTTGCTTGGGCATAACGTTCCGGGTGTTGACGAATGTGCCAGGTAACATGTTCGCAGTTTTCCGGGGAGCTGTCTGCTGACGCATCCCGCAAGGCTCCTGCATCAACCACTTCGACATAAAGCCCGAACGGAAAACCAGATTCATCAACATTGTTAGCATACACAACTTCTGGATCAGCCTCGCAAAACCCGTTCACAACAAAATCGACAAGCGCGCCATCCACCATCGGATTATCCCCCGTCAGGCGAACGATAACGTCCGCATCATAAGCCTGAGCGACATCGAGAAAACGCTCAAGAACATTTTTTTCACTACCACGGTGACAAGGGACATTAAGGTCCTTGCACTGTGCGAAGACGGCATCATCTTGCGGCTGTGTTGAGGTCGCAACAACCACCGCATCAAGGTGCCGCGCGGTGGAAATGCGCCGAACGATCCGCGCCAGCATGGGCTCGCCAGCCAGGGGCATCAGCACCTTTCCTGGAAGCCTGGTCGAGCCCATTCGGGCCTGCACAATGGCAACGACGCGCATATGCTTAACGGCCCTCACGCCCCCCCCCTCGTGGGCGCAATAATATCTGCAATCCGGTAAAGCCCCTGCCCATCGATCATTCGCTTTGCGGTTTGCGAAAGCATATCTGCCTCATCAAGGGTTTTTCGAACGGCACAAGCTATTGTTTCTTTGGATGAATTTGCAGCAAGCCCTGCCGAGATCGCTAGGCCACATTTTTGAAAAAGTCCCGCCAGGTCAGCTTGAAATTGTTTTTGCCCAATCAGGCACAAGGGCGCACCGGCCGCCAATGCCTCATAGCCCAGGTTGCCAAAACTGGCGATCACCATTCCAGAACGCTTAAGCAAATAAGGAAGTTGCTCGCCATTTTCGTGTCGATGCAAATTCTGGTGCTGGCCCAGTGGGTAATCACTGGCCATGGGCGCATTGACAGGCGTACCCAGCAAATCGATATCCGTAATAATTTCTATCGACGACAGCGCCGCAAGCACAAGGAGCAACGCCTTGTCGTCGCGCGCGCCACCGAGGGCAAGCAGCACCCGGCACTGCTCTCTAGGTACGTCTCTCTCCCTGTCGTCATCAACCTCTTTATGCGTCGGGGCATATTCCAGCCCCCACAAAACATGCGGTGGGGCGGAGACAACGTCACTGGGCTGATAGCCGATGCAAATGACGCCTTTGGGAACCGGCGGCAAGGTAACGCCGGAGACCATATACACAACCCGCCCACACGTCTTCGTCATCCGCGCAACCACCTCTTCCGACCAAGCCTCGGCATCTTGCGTGTCGGCCATGCGATCAACGAAGGACGTCCTTGCGGCTACGCCTTGCTCCGGTGCAAGAAAGGGAACACCGGGCGCCAACTTAGACATAAAATCTTTGGCGCCATCGCTAAACGTTCCCTGAAATGCCATTTCAGTCTGTGGATTTCTCTGCATAATGATCCGGGCAAGATGGGCGCACCGGCTGCCGTGGCCAAGTCCGGTATCTGCGTGTGCATCGCAGACAAATAGAACGTCGAGCCTCACCCCTTAATGACTCGACGTAACAGCACGAAGGCCTCTGCCTGCAAAAGTCCTGACTCGGCACCGCGCTTAACAGACAGCGCTTTGATGGATTCCGGAGAACGCGGATGCGGCGCAATGCCAAGTTCATTTTTGTAAACCTGCAAGGCTTTCATCTTCTTTTCCCACACCGCGCCGACATCAACGTAATGGTTGGGTTGAAAGATAAATGGCAGAATTTGCGGTCCCTGATCTGTGCTGGAGGGCGTTTCAAAAGCAAGCAATTCTGGATTGAAGTTCATCGCCTGCGTCGCCATCGGACGCGCAGCCGTAAGCACCGCCTCCCCTGCAATCCGATGGTCAAGATTAATGTCACCGGGATGATGCAAATAGATTACGTCAGGCTGGATTTCAGAGATATCTTTTTCAAGATTTTGCACAATATCCAAGCGTGGAGCCGTATCCAGCCTTTGGTCGGTAAAGTCATAAACTCGGTGAAGGGTCGCCCCCGTAATACGGCACCATTCTTCAGCCCGACTGATACGCTCTGCATCTTTCGGGCTACGGGATGATTTTGAATCCTCCCCTTCAGAAAGAATGATAACGAAAACATCATCGCCATTTTGAACATGGCGGATCAGCGTCCCCCCCACACCTAGCGCCTCATCATCAGGGTGCGCGGCCACGCAAAGCACAGTGCAGTTTTTGTTCATGGTCTGATTATTCTTCATGCTTATCAGAATTGTATTTTCGGGCCGGAATGCCGACAACCGTTATTCCGTCCTCAATATTTTTCGTCACAACCGCGCCGGCGCCAACCGTAACATTTTTACCAATAGTGATGTCGGGTAAGAGTGTTGCATTGGCCCCGACAAAACTTCCCGCACCAATTGTTACACGTCCTAACACAACAGCCCGTGGGGCAATTGTCACATAATCACCGATCATGGCATCGTGCATAACAAGGGCGCCAACATTAATCTTAACGCAGACGCCAAGGGTACAATCCGTTGTAATTCGGGCGCCACTCTGCAAAACAAGCCCTGTCCCGTGGCTGCTGCCCGGCCCAATGGAACCGTCAATCAAGTCGATAGCGCAAAGGCCTAAGTTTCTAAAAAAGTCATGGAGTTTGAGTTTGACAGATGGACTATCCAGCCCGATGATCACACTGTTGGCTCCGCTTTCAACGATTGCCTGAGGCTCTTCGGGAAGCAGCTCAAAGCCTTGCCAACAACCGCTATTGGCGCAATCCGTCACCCCGACAATATTGACGTCCACTCTCTGGGCTAGGGCCAGCAACTCGTGATCAATTCCCGCCAAAATGGCTTGGGGTTTTTGAGCGTTTTGCAGCACATCAACCATCAACTCACCTGATGCCCTTTTGCGGTTGAACCATCAGGGACATGTCCAGAAACGACGGCCCCCGCCCCCACCATACAATCCGCCCCAACAATCGTTCCGGGAAGCAAGATGGCATTGGCGCCGATATAACTTCTTGCCCCAATCTGTGTGTTTTCCAGAACTGTGGCCCTGGGCGCAAAGGTCGAAAAATCATCCGCGAGAACCCCGGCCATAAGGCATGCACCTATGTTCAAGCGCACACCATCACCCAAACGACAGCCGGGTCCAATAACGGTGTCCGTTTGAGCCACACAACCCGGCCCGCACCGTACGTTTTTATTTTTTGTGCCGCCCACAAGTCCGATGATCGGCACCCCGGCATTTCGATATGTATTTTGGACTTCCTGGCGCAATGTCGGCGCATCAATGGCCAAAACAACGCCCTCAAAGCCACCTGCCGCAATGGCCTGAGCATCCTTGCGAAAGACAGGAACCCCCCGCCACACCCCTTGCATGAGCGGGTCTACGCAGGCTGATATTTCATGACCCAAGTATTCGATGAGCGCCAAGGCTTCGTGTGAAGCGCCTGCCAGTAAAACCCTCAAAAACTACGCCTCTTGTATGAGTTGGATAAGCGTGTCGCAGACATAATCAATTTGCTCAAGCGTCAGAAAGGGATGAAGCGGCAACGATAACAGCCGCTCTGCAACCCATTCCGTATTGGGCAAGGGACGACTAAGCGCCGCGTAATGCTTGAACAGGTGAACGGGCTGATAGTGAACACTTGTCTCAATCCCTTTCTCCAGAAGATCAATTCTCAGCTTATCGCGGTCCACGCCTTCAACCGTTATCGGCAGAAGGTACGCGGGGGGATTTCCCCGGCCCTCGCCAATGCGGGGCGGCATTTGGATGCTTTCCACGCTTGCTAACCGAGCATGGAAATGATTCAAAAGTTCGCGACGCGTATCAACAATTTCATCGAGACGATTCATCTGCGCAAGGCCAATTGACGCCCGCAAGTCATCCATCCGATAATTGTAACCGACTTCGTTTATTTCATAGCCAAGAGAGCCGCGCATTCTATCAACCGCAGTGGCCGTCATACTGTGAGCACGTAATTCTCGGGCGCGTTTGGCCGCAGCAGCATCGTTTGTGATCAGCATGCCACCTTCTCCGGTGGTTATGATTTTATTGCTGTAAAAACTAAAGCATCCAAAAGCCCCGATGGTCCCCAACGGCTTTCCATCATATTGGCCACCAAGACCGTGGCAGGCATCTTCGATGAGGACCAGACCCGCATCTTTGCAAAGCGCCGCTAGGCTGTTCAAATTGCATGGATACCCACCATGATGCATGGCGATAACCGCGCGAGTATTAGAGGTTATCTTCTTTTCGACATCCGAAGGACTGATTGTCCAGTCCGTACGACTTTCAATATCGGCAAAAACCGGTGTGGCCCCGGTGTAATGCACGGCATTGGCCGTTGCTGCAAACGTGAGCGACGGAACAATGACCTCATCCCTACTTTTAAGATTCAGGAGGAGATTTGCGATGTGGAGTGCGGCGGTACAAGAACTTACCGCTACGGCGTACTTCACCCCATGATACTCTGCAAACCGCCTCTCAAAACCCTCAACCTTAGGGCCCATAGAAAGCCATTTACTACGTATCGTTTCAAGAACTTGCTCTTCTTCGGCATGACCAAGGGCAGGGATAAAGAATGGTACCTTCACGTTGATTGCATCCGCTTAAACAACTACAAACATTTTATACGACATAGTCATTGGGGTTATAGCGGGCGAGGTTCGCTGGTTCTTTAAACCACCGAATCGTCTGCTCAAGTCCATTTCTAAGCCCCTCAACACCAAAAAACTCAGGCTCCCACCCCGTCAGGCGTTTGCTTTTTGAGTTATCTGATAACAATCTTTCAACCTCACTATTTTCAGGCCGAATTCTTTCTTGGTTCGATTTAATTTTAATACTGACACCCATGATCTCAGCAATCATAGACGCGAGATCGCCAATTGAAATTTCATAACCGGTACCAAGGTTGATCGCCTCACCATTGACATTGTCGCTTTGCGCAATAGCGATAAATCCTTGGACTGTATCGCTAACATAGGTCAAGTCGCGCGTAGGATTTAGTGCCCCAAGAGTAATTTCCCTTTTACCGCTAGCAATCTGGGTAATGATCGTGGGAATAACGGCGCGCGCAGATTGCTTGGGGCCGTAGGTGTTAAAAGGCCTAACGATAGAAACCGGCGTCTCGAAAGATTTATAATATGAAACAGCAACCTGATCGGCGCTTATTTTTGAGGCTGAATAGGGCGATTGGCCGACAAGCGGGTGCTCCTCGGTTATGGGAACAAACTGCGCGGTGCCGTATGTTTCACTAGTGGAGGTATGAAGTACCTTTTCGACCCCAAGCTCGCGAGCAGCCTGCACAATATTAAGCGTACCGTGAACATTGGTGTCGATGTAGCTCGCCGGCGCGATATAGGAATAGGGAATGGCAATGAGCGCGGCCAGGTGGAAGACAACATCACATCCCTTCATGGCTTCCTTGACAAGAAAAGGGTCTCGAATATCGCCAGGAAAGAATTCAATCGAGTTCTGAATTTTATCAGGAACACCATCAAGCCAACCTCGAGAATTGAACGAATTGTACAATGTTAGGGCACGAACATCGTACCCGCAGGCAACAAGCGTTTCCACCAAGTGGGATCCAATAAATCCATCAGCACCGGTCACCAGAATTTTTTTATTTTGCAGATTCATATGATAGGATTACCCCTCACCCTTCTTGCAAATTTGTAAACTTGACTTGCTATATTCGGGAGCCTTTTACTCTTCACTTTGTCTCCCCCCGCTGCTTCGTAATAATGATCAATTTACGGAGGTGGAATAGAGCGGAGTCGTTTTGACGGCAGGAGGATCTCAAGCTACCGCACTTCGGGTGAAAGCCCCCAAAGTTATGCTGGCTCATCATAGCCCAGAGAAGGGCAAAATCAACCTGTTTGTTCACGCAATGAACACAGGTATTAGCCGTGTGTACACACGGCTAATACCTGCGGCGCAGGACAGGGTTCACAAGGATTTATTCAAGGGTATATGGCCCGTAAATTTGGCAATCTGAAGGCCGTTAACTATTTGCCTAAGCCACACAAGACTATGGTCTCGATCAAGCTCAATACGGTGCCGCTTCCAGCTTGTTTTGAGGGGTGGACTATATGGTGAAATGCAATTCAACAATTGCCATGCGATACACTTGTATTTAACCGTATGGTTTCGGAAACATTGTCCAGATTAAGAGGTTGTCCGTCGTCATATAAATTTGAACAGGCAGCGGCCCGATTTAAGAGAGGCCCTGGTCCATCTGATTCAGGGTATTACGCGGCATATTTGCGGTATTGCACCGCCGGGCCTCCATCGTTTTCCGTTTGATCCTTTCGCGTTGTTTTAAAATGACTTGGTCTCGCCCGAAGCAGACGTCTGCGGGCGTGAGGTTGTTGATGCTCTCGTGCTATAGGTGATGATTGTAATGATCGACGAAGCTTTCGATCTGCGCTTCCAGGTCTGCCGGGAATAAGTAGGTGTCCAGCAAGATGCGGTTCTTCAGTGTTTGGTGCCACCGCTCTATCTTACCCTGAGTTTGCGGATGATATGGTGCGCCTCTGACGTGCCCCATTTCCTTATCACCGAACCATTCAGCCAGCTCGCCAGAGACGTAGCTGAAGCCATTGTCCGATAGCAGCCTTGGTTTTGGGCCTAGTCGCAGCCAGATGCCTGTAAGGCACGGTCCAACGTCTCCATAATAGCAGTTGTCTTGTCCCGGAATTCATCGGCGGCCTTAATGACGATGAATGCGGGGCAGGTGATCAGCTCAAGAAATTTGAGCAGGCGGTAGACGGAAGCTTCTGAGACAAAATGTATTTTTATCCGTGAAGCGCACCGCCAGTTCCCGTGGGGGACAGCTCCAGGACATCCAAGGCTAGATCAACGATGCACTGGCGAACATCATCGGGGATACGGTTCCAGACCCGAGATGGCCTGGGCGATTGATCTTCCGGGGCCTCAGCCCCACCAATCTGATAACGGTCGTAGCAGAGATAAAAGGTGTTTCGAGGAATCCCCCGCTTATCCAAGGTTTATTTAACTGGCAGGTGAGATTTCTCAACAAGGCGGATAATCTCAATTTTTTCGGGTGCGGGATATCTCATTCGACGCTGACGTCAGACACTACGCATTCGACATGAATATACACCTAACAAGCATACCAAAGTGTCCTTTTGTTGCTCTCACTTCTTTTAAATAGGTGCTTCCATGCTATAACCGCCCCTATGGAAACCTCTGTCTCATCCTTTGGCCCTGTCACCCTGGGTACAGTACAGCTTGGCCAAGCCTATGGCGTTGCGAACCCGGGCGGCATGCCGGGCAAAGACGTGGCCATGAAGGTTTTAGACGCCGCCTGGAACGGCGGAGTACGATCATTTGACACCGCGCGGATTTACGGGCAAGCCGAGGATCGCATCGGGTCTTGGTTGGCTGCCCGCGGGCATCGCCCCCACCTGATCACCAAGGTCACCAAGCTCGGCGATGATGCGGCATCAACCAACTTGGTTCGCTATTGTGTTTCCACGTCCATGGCGGCCCTCAACGTTGATTTCATAGATGGCCTGATGATGCACAGCGCACAGGATATCTTTCGCCCTGGCGTTCTGGATAGTCTTGAGAAACTTAAAACCGACGGTGTGATTGGCGGCTTTGGCATTTCAGCTTACGCCCCCGAAGACGTGGACAAAGCCCTCACGGTTCCTAGCCTGAGCCTCGTCCAGGTGCCGTTTAACCTGTTCGACCGCCGCATGGAAACATCTGGCGTCTTAGATCGCTGTATAGCGACCGGGGTCACGGTGTTCGCCCGCAGCCTGTTCCTTCAAGGCCTATTTTTCCTAAACCCGGAAACCCTGCCCGATTATTTGAGTGCCGCAGCAGAGCCCTTGCGCCAACTGCGCGCCTATGCTGATGATCTGGGGCGCTCCGTCGCCGAAGTGGCTTTGGTTGCGGTGCGTGATACGCCGGGTGTGGCATCATTAGTTGTGGGTGCTGAGTGCGCCGATCAAGTCAAGGACACGTTAGCTATATCTAAGGCTGCACCTTTAAGCAGTGCGGAACGCAAAGCCGTGTTTCACATTGGCGACGGCCTGCCCGAACGCATTTATCATCCCGGCCTTTGGGGCTGAGATAACCAAGTTCTGTGCCAGTCCTGGGCCATCAAAATGCTCCACAAGGCATAATGTTCGTGATGGTGCCCGGCCAAGTGACGCTGCCACTTTGCGCGCACGGGGGCGGCGTGAAACAATCCGGCCTTGTTTAACGCAGGCTCGCTCAATAAATCTTCGGCCCAATCGCGCAACGGTCCGCGCAGCCAATCGCCCAACGGCACGGCGAAGCCTTGCTTCGGTCTCTCGGTCAAGGATCTTGGAACATATTGATCGAGCATCTGGCGCAGCAGCCACTTGGTTTCGCCGCCGCGAATTTTCAAGTTCATCGGCAGTGCGCTAGCGAATTCCACCACCCGGTGATCCAAAAGCGGTACGCGGGCTTCTAAACCTACCGCCATGGAGGCACGATCAACCTTGGTGAGGATATCGCCGGGCAGATAGGTCAACATGTCCATCACCTGCATCCGTTCCACCGGGTCGGTAATGGCGCGCACGATCTCTGCCTTTTGTGTCCAGGACCTGTTCTCGCCGCCACCGATGACGATGGACCCGGCGTCGCCCCAAAACTTAATCACGCCTGCATAGAAATCGTCCAAATCGCGGCCTTCAAGTAATCCCGCCAGCTTGTTCATTTTGTCGCCGAGTTGGGATGGCCGCTTGCTTTTGGGCAAAACCGCCGCCATCCGGTCATAGACTACATGGGGCATGCTCTTGAGCAACCCAGCCATAACTCTGCGCACGGGCACCGGAATGCCTTTAATGCGTGGCCACACATCATGTCCGACAAGATGGCGGTTGTATCCCGCAAACACTTCGTCACCGCCGTCGCCGGAAAGGGCCACCGTAACGTGCTCACGCGCCATGGCCGAGACCAAATGAGTGGGGATTTGCGAGCTATCGGCAAACGGCTCACAGTACATGCGCGCTAGCTTTGGGATGACGTCCAACGCATCCTGTCCGCTCACTTGGAGTTCATGGTGTTCGGTGCCCAAGTGGGACGCAATGGTCCGCGCATGTCCGGCTTCGTTAAATTCGCTTTCGCCAAATCCAATGGTGAAAGTCTTCACCGGACTTGGGCTCAAAGACTGCATCATCGCCGTGATGAGGGCGCTATCCACGCCGCCAGATAGGAACGTGCCCAAGGGCACATCTGAAACCATACGTCCGCGCACCGCGTCGCCCAACACATCGTTCAATTGTGACAAGGCTTGAGCGTCGGACAGCGCGACGCGGCTGCCCTGCCCCTGTCTGGTGATATCAAACAAATCCCAAAAGCGGCTCGTCCGTGCTGCGCCCTTGGCGTCAATACGCACAAAGCAACCGGGTTCCAGGTGCGCGATTCCGTCGTAAATCGAGCGCGGGCCAGAAACGTAGTTAAACGCCACCAAATCGCTTAACGCATCCCTGTCGACTTCGGCCTTAAAGTCCGGATGGGCCATGAGGCTTTTCAGCTCAGAGGCAAAAAATATCCGCTCACCCTGACACCCCCAATACAGCGGCTTGATCCCCATCCTGTCTCTCGCCAAAACCAAGGTCCGCTCTTCCCGGTCCCATAAGGCAAACGCGAACATGCCAATCAGACGGGGCAGCGTTTTATCCACGCCCCATTGGGCCAGGGCTTCCAGCAATACTTCGGTGTCGGAATGACCATTAAACGCAGAACCCGTGGCCGCCAGCTCAGCCCTCAGGTCGCCGCCATTGTAAATTTCGCCATTATAGCTCAACACGTAGCGCCCCGATTTACTGATCATCGGCTGACGCCCTGCGGCACTTAAATCTTGAATCGACAAACGGCGATGGGCAACGGCGAAGCCTGCATCTGCGTCTACCCACGCACCGCCTTCGTCGGGACCACGATGCTGCACGGCATCGCCCATGGTGCCCGCCACGCGCATCAGGTCGTCTGAAGACCGAGATTTAGAAAGATCAAAAACGCCTGCAAGTCCACACATGCTCAGGACACCTTGGTGAGGTTTTCCGTCGGCATGGAAACGCGCACCTCTCTGCCCATCAGATCAAGCAACAAAAACACCCGTTTTTGGTCTGAAACCTCTTCCAGCAACGCGACGCTATCGGCAAAAGCGCCTTCTCGCACGCGCACGCTATCGCCCTTTTTTAAGCTTTCCGGCGCCAGACTGACCACCCCCTTGCTGTCTTCCCGGGCGCGAATGGCATCAACAATCTCCGCTCGAATGGGCTTGGGACCATCGCCAAATTGCACCAGCTCAATCACCCCAACCGTGCCGTTTATGGCACGCCAGCGTTGGTGTTCAGTATCGATATACACAAACACATAACCCGGAAACAAAGGGCGCAAGGCCGTTTGCGTTTTGCGCGCATGGCGTATTTGCTTGCTGTAGCGCGGCAGGTAGGCATCGAAGCCTTGGTTGTTCAAATGCCGCACCGCGCGTTCTTCCGCACGGGTTTGGGTGCGCACAATATACCATTCAGACATATTGTCCCCTTCCCGCCTGATCGCGGGGCGCGTCTGCATACGTAGTGCTGGGTCTCAATATGAACATTTCTGGCCTGCTCGATTGTCACATGTTCACACTGTGAACATGCTTATATGCCTCATATTTACCTAATTTGTCAATATTTCGGGGTTATCAATCGCGCCCATAAATATCTTCAAAACGCTCAATATCGTCTTCGCCCAGATATTCACCGGATTGGACCTCGATGATGCGCAAGGGTTCGTCATAGGGATTTTCCAACCGATGCTTGGTTCCCGGTGGGATATAAGTGGATTGATTGGCCTCAAGTTGAAAAACTTCATCCCCGCGCGTGATCCGCGCGCGGCCCGACACCACGACCCAGTGCTCGGCCCGTCGCTTATGACTTTGCAGACTTAATATACCACCATATTTGACCATCAGCTGCTTGGCTTGGAACTTCTCACCAGAATCAATGCTTTGATACCATCCCCACGGCCGATACATACGGCGATGAGCATCACCCTCAGAACGCCCTTCCCCTCTCAACCCATCGACAACCCCTTTTACATCCTGGGCACGGTCTTTGGGCATCACCAGTACGGCATCGTCCGTCACCACGACAACAAGGTCTTTAACGCCGATGGCGGTCGTCAGGGGGCCGGAACTGCGAATGTAGGAATCGTGCACATCCAACGACACCACGTCCCCATGAAAGACGTTCCCGGCATCATCTTTAACACCGACATGCCAAAGTTCAGACCACGAACCTACGTCATTCCAGCCAATGTCTGCGGGCGCAACGGCGGCTTTATCTGTGTGCTCCATCACCGCATAATCAATGGAATCCGACGGCGCTTGAGAAAATGCCGCCTCGTCCAAGCGGGTAAAATCCATATCCGTTGTCGCACAATCGACAGCTTTTTGGCACGCTGCCAGCATCTCTGGTTGCAGGCGTTCAAGCTCGGCCAGATATGCCCCGGCCTTGAACAGGAACATTCCGCTATTCCAAAAATAGCCCCCGATATTCAGATAATCCTGCGCCGTTTCCAAGTCCGGTTTTTCCACGAAGCGTGCAACGTGAAACGCACCGTCCGCTTGGTCCAAAGCGGCCCCTTGCTGGATATACCCGTATCCGGTTTCAGGACCTCGGGGCTCTACGCCAAAGGTCACAAGCTTACCGCCCATTGCAGCCTTACGCGCGACGGCGCAGACATCCGCGAAATCATCTGGTTTTCTGATCAAGTGATCGGACGGCACCACCATCATCAAGGTATCTGGGTCTTGCGCCGCCAACACGATGGCCGCGACGGCGGCAGCCGGTGCAGTATTGCGCCCTATGGGTTCCAGAAAAATGGTACGTGGAGATATGCCGATTTCCAACATCTGTTCGGCGATGATGAAACGATGTTCATTGTTACAGATGATGATGGGTGCCGCAAAGCCATCACCTGAGGTGCGTGCCGCCGTTTCTTGCAGCATGCTGTGGTCCCCGTAAAGGGCCTGTAATTGCTTGGGGTACAGAGTGCGAGAGAGAGGCCACAGCCGTGTGCCAGACCCGCCGGACAGAATGACTGGAACGATATCGGTCATATGTTTTCCTGGTACCATGAGTACGCTTGGCTGAGCCCATCCACAATGTCAGTCTTCGCACGCCAGCCCATAGCATCCAAACGGGTCGTATCCAGAAGCTTGCGCGGTGAGCCGTCAGGTTTTGAGGCATCAAATACAAGGTCACCCTTAAACCCAATTACGTCGACGACCGCTTGGGCCACGTCGCGAATGGTCAATTCCTGGCCTGAACCGACGTTGATTTGAAGTTCGCCGGAATATGTCTTCATTAAAAAGACCAAGGCATCGGCGAGATCATCAACAAAAAGAAACTCGCGTTTTGGTGTGCCGCTACCCCACACCTCCATCGCATATGCATCTGCTAGCTTGGCCGCATGAGCCTTGGCAATCAGGGCCGGAATGACGTGGCTTGCGTTTAGATCAAAGTTATCGCCCGGCCCATAAAGGTTGGTGGGTTGGGCGGAAATGAAATCACAGCCATATTGCTTGCTATACGCCTGACACATCTTGATGCCCGCTATTTTAGCAATGGCATACCATTCGTTGGTGGGTTCAAGCGGCCCGGTCAGCAGGGCTTCTTCAGGCATGGGCTGGGGGGCCATTTTGGGGTAAATGCAGCTGGACCCCAAAAACAGAAGTTTGCTCACCCCGGCCTTCCACGCGCCATGAATAACGTTGGTTTCAACGGCCAAGTTATCGCGGATGAATTCGGCGGGAAACGTATTGTTGTCAAGAATACCGCCGACCCGTGCGGCGGCCAAAAACACGACATCAGGCTTGTTTTGCGCCATCCACTCTTCGACGTCAGCTTGGCGTGTGAGGTCTAGGTCTTCGCGCCCGACCATCAGAACGTCGCAATTTTCAGATTCTAAGCGGCGGCATATGGCCGCCCCCACCATTCCCCGGTGACCGGCGACCCAGACTTTTTTCCCGTGCAGAGAAAAAAGGTCATCCGTCATTCTGGTTGGTCCTGTTCGTTTCGCCCTTAACCGTCACCAGATCATGCTCCATCATTTCTTTGACCAGTTGCGCGAACTTGATTTTAGGCTCCCAGCCCAGGACCTTTTTCGCCTTGGCCGCAGATCCCAATAGGAATTCCACTTCTGTGGGGCGGAAATAACGCGGGTCAATCTGGACCAGAACCTCGCCGGTTTTGGCGTCGATGCCCTTTTCCGCGATGCCCGAACCCTGCCATTCAACGGTGCGGCCGACATGCTCAAAAGAAAGTTCGACAAATTCACGCACCGAATGGGTTTCCCCGGTGGCCAGGACGAAATCGTCGGGCTTGTCGTGCTGCAAGATCATCCACTGGCCTTCGACATAATCGCGGGCATGGCCCCAATCGCGCTTGGCGTCCAAGTTACCAAGATACAGCTTTTCATTGACGCCCAATTCAATCGCCGCCACGGCGCGGGTGATTTTGCGCGTGACAAACGTTTCGCCACGGGTAGGTCCTTCGTGATTAAAGAGAATGCCGTTAGACGTGTACATATTATAGGCTTCGCGGTAGTTCACCGTAATCCAATAGGCATACAGCTTAGCCGCCGCATACGGCGAGCGCGGCGCGAACGGCGTGGTTTCGGTTTGTGGCGTTTCTTTAACGTCACCAAACAGTTCCGACGTAGAGGCCTGATAAAAACGCGTTTCACCTTCCATTTTTAGAATGCGAATGGCTTCAAGGATTCTCAACGGTCCGAGCCCATCCGCATTGGCGGTGTATTCGGGCGTGTCAAAACTAACCTGCACATGGCTTTGGGCCGCAAGGTTGTAAATTTCAGTGGGCTGAATTTCCTGGATCAGGCGGATCAGATTGGTCGAATCCGTCATATCGCCGTAGTGCATGAAAAAACGGACATCCTCACCATGGGGATCATAGTAAAGATGATCAACACGGGCGGTGTTGAACGACGACGAGCGCCGTTTAACCCCATGAACTTCATAACCTTTTTCCAAAAGAAATTCGGCCAGATAGGCACCATCTTGTCCAGTAACACCAGTAATCAGAGCAACTTTTTTAGACATGAGATTCTCCGCGTTTCGCAAGCTATTTGATAGCACATTCCGGACCAGAACAAAGCCCGCAAATAGATCATCCCTCCGTTCGGCGGCATCTCATTTATCCCGTGCTATTTCTGGGCGGCGCGTGATCTTCACGTTAAAGTAAAAACAAACCCGCTTTGCGTTAGGCTTGACGATCCATGACGACCTCCTGATGTTTTTCCTTCAAGGTTAAGGAAAACGTCAGGCAAAGTCTGGAATGTCACAGCTTTGTTTTACTTTTCTATCTGATCGATGTGGTGGTTGCTAACCTATTTCGTTTTGTTCGCCATCGTCGCCTCTTGGCGCAAGGTTATGCTTTAACCCACCTATTTCCCAGTAAACGTCAGTGGCTGGTGCCCGCCGAATAAGTGATTTTGTTGTAGACGTTGTACTTGCCCACCGGTTTTTTCATCGGGATGCGTTTGACTTCTTCGAACGTCGCCGCGTCGTAGATCACCAACGCGCCGTCCATGTCCCACACGCTGACCAGCGCATATTTGCCTTCGCGATCAAATTCCACATGCGCGCCGGTTTTCCCTGGTTCTGGTCGGATGGTTTTGACGATTTCGAGGGTCCGTTTATCAATTACGTGAAGCGCGTCCTTGTCGGGACCAAAAAACACATCGACCCAGGCGTAAGGCGTGTTGTCGTGGCTACGCATGAAAAAGCCCGGCCCCAGGGTTTTGATTTTTTTGATGGTTTTCCAGGTTGTCATGTCGATCACGCTGACCATGCCGTCTTTGAGATGCGGCGTCGCCAGAACCGGGCGGCCTTGATACTCAAACGTGATGCCCGATCCCAAATGCGGCATCCCGGCCAAATCGATGGTGGCGATTTTGCGCCCCACATCTAAGTTCACCACTTGCCCCGATTTGCCGTCCCGCGCCGCGCCGACCACGTGGTCGTAACCTTGGTCGAAAAAGAAATCGTCGAGATAGTCTTTGAGCACAACGCGGCGCACCGGGAACGGGCCGAAATCGATATCGCCTTCTTCTTGACCCGGAGTCCAGTTGTGCACGAAGCCGCGCGCCACCGGGCGCGGGTCATCCGAATATTCAATTTCCCAAATTTCTGGAATATCTTTCAGCGCCACAACAAAGCTGTTTCGTGGCGGTGCGGTGTAAACGGCGCTGACCCGTGACGA
>Ga0209345_10000157_pt1 | contig 95857 bp, 88 predicted proteins | sample Cruoilmetagenom7_FD_187294 | JGI IMG/M metagenome (GOLD analysis project Ga0209345, IMG submission 187294) | Oil polluted marine microbial communities from Coal Oil Point, Santa Barbara, California, USA - Sample 7 (SPAdes) (version 2) | ecosystem: Environmental > Aquatic > Marine > Oil seeps ... | reverse complement strand
GATTTCAGATGGCGATGCTCCGGCGCTGAAGCCTTCGAGACTATCCGTCGCGAGTGAGGATTACCCGCTTTCCAGACGCCTGTTCATGTACACCCCGGGGAATTCGACTACAGACCTGGCGAAGGATTTCCTTACATTCGTGCTCGCCGAAGAAGGCCAGGCCATTGTGTCCGGATCAGGTTTTGTTTCCCAGACACCACTCGCCGTCAAGCCAGATTTTGACGACACCACCCCACTCTCATTCAGGCGACTGACACAAAACTACGAACGGCTGACGGTCAACTTCCGGTTTTCGGAGGGACACACCGGGCTGGACAACAAAGCACAAAGAGATCTTCAGCGGGTAGCGGATTACCTCAGCCAGGAAAGCCTCGGCGCAGGTGACCTGTTACTGATCGGTTTCGCCGATCAGCAAAGCAATGAACTGCGGGCGCAGATGATCTCGGAACTGCGGGCACTCTCGGTTCGCAAGGAACTTGCTCAGTTCGGAGTCCAAAACGCACCTTACACCGGCTACGGTCACTATATGCCGGTGGGCACGGCCGGCGGTACTACCGGCCAGCAACGCAACGGTCGGGTTGAAGTCTGGGTAAGGACTCACTGATAACACCCGGGACTCGTCCAGGCGCTCATACCGCCCCGGACGAGTGACCGCAAAAGGGCTTTGCTTCGGCAATCACCTATCCGCATAACACACAAAAAAATGTTTGGGTTTCCTATACTGTCCCGGCCACTCTCAACCAACAGACCGAGATAATGGACATCCATAACGACCAACGCTATGCAATCAACCTGAACGTTCGCGGCATTCAGCCCTCCGCCACCTTGCGCATCAACGAGCTATGTAATCAGCTTAAATCTGAGGGCAAGGACATTATCAAGCTCGGGCTGGGTCAGTCGCCCTTTCCTGTTCCTGAACGTGTCGTAGATGCGCTTAAAGAACACGCGCACGAAAAGGACTACCTGCCGGTCAAAGGCCTTAAAGGCCTGCGTGAATCCATTGCCGGATACATCAACCGTAGTGAGCGCATGCGCTGTACCTGGGAAGATGTACTGATCGGCCCGGGTTCTAAAGAGCTGCTGTTTATTCTGCAGCTGGCCTACTACGGTGACTTGCTGATCCCACGCCCAAGCTGGGTATCCTACGCTCCCCAGGCCCGTATTATTGGCCGTTCAGTACACTGGCTGCCGACCCATGCCGAGAACAACTGGCAGCTGACCGCCGAAGAGCTGGACATCATTTGCCGGGATGACGTTTCGCGTCCGCGCATTCTGATCCTCAACTACCCGTCCAACCCTACCGGTTGCACATACACCGACGACCAGCTTCTGGCCATTGCCAACGTGGCCCGGAAATACAAACTGATTCTGCTTTCTGATGAAATTTACGGGGAAGTTCACTTCGAGGGAAAACACAAGTCCATTGCACGTTACTACCCGGAAGGCACCATCATCAGCACTGGTCTGAGCAAATGGGCAGGGGCTGGCGGCTGGCGCCTGGGCACCTTCATCTTCCCGAAAGAGTTGCGCCCCTTGCAGGACGCCATGGCCATCATCGCCAGCGAAACCTACACAGCTACCAGTGCTCCGATTCAGCATGCAGCGATCACCGCCTTTGACGGCGGCGATGACATAGACGAGTACCTCAAGCAATCCCGCCGTGTGCTTAAAGTGATTGGTGAATACATGCACCGGCGCCTGAGCGAGATGGGGGCAGTTGTGCAAAAGCCGGAAGGCGCATTTTATCTGTTCCCGGATTTCTCCGGCTTCCGCGACCAGCTCGCAAGAAAGGACATCAAAACCAGCCAGGCGTTTTGCCAGTCACTGCTTGAAAACACGGGGGTTGCCATCCTGCCTGCCAGCGACTTCGGTTTCGCCCCGGACCACCTGGGTGCCCGTCTGGCCTTCGTGGATTTCGACGGTGCGGAATCCCTGCAACTGGCCGGCGGAGATTATGCCGACCAGGAACTGGGCGATGACTTTGTCGGGAAAGCCAGCCCCCGACTGGTTAAAGCCATGGACAAGATGGAGGCGTGGCTGAACAGCCTGTGACCCGGCCATGCTAGACTGGCGCCCTCACTCTTCAGAGATTTATACGGGGGCGCCATGTCTGATTCTGTTTCCCTGCGGGATATTACCGGTTTCGCAGAAAATCTGGCCCGGGAGGCCGGAGAACTGATTCGCCAGGAACGTGACAACAACGTCCTGCGCACCGACTACAAACACCAGACCGAACTGGTTACCCACGCCGACGTCATGGCCGATGAGTTCATCACCGGAGCCATCCGCAAACGCTTTCCGGACCACCGCATCCTGTCCGAAGAAACCATGCCGGATCTCAGCCAGGCCGAAAACCTCGAAACACCGCTGTGGATCGTTGACCCTATCGATGGCACTGTCAATTATGCCTACGGCCACCCACAGGTAGCCGTATCTATCGCCTATGCTGAAAACGGGCGCGTTCAGGCTGGCGTGGTACACGCGCCTTTCCCGGGCGAAACCTTCCGCGCCACAAAGGGCTGCGGTGCGACACTGAATGGCAACCCCATCCAGCACAGCGGTGCTACAGTCCCACGGGACTCTCTCTTTGCCACCGGCTTCCCCTACACCAAAGACAACCTGGCCCCTCTGGTAAACCGTCTGGATGCCATGATTCATCAATGCCGCGACCTGCGGCGAATCGGTTCGGCTGCATTGGATATCTGTTGGGTAGCCTGTGGACGGCTGGACATCTACTACGAAAACGTCAGCCCCTGGGATTTCGCCGCCGCCCGCCTGATAGCCCTGGAAGCTGGCGCCACAGCGGGCCACTTCGGTGAAGTTCCGGAGGGTTACCCCGCAGATCTCTGGGGACGGGACATCCTGATTTCAGCGCCGGCAATCTGGGAACCTGTTCGCCAGATTCTGCGTTCCGCTTCAGGGTATGAGTGAGTCCCGGGCTTAGGCTGGATATCCCAGCCGGAGCCAAAAGAAGTCAGACATATCTGATTTACCTGAAAAAGGCTGGTGGGATCTGTCTGCACAGAATGTTGGAGGCCATGGATGGCCGGAAACAAGCGCACATGGACGTGCTCGTAGCGGTTCTGTGCAGACAGATCCCACCAGCCCCCCGCACCAGAACAATCAGGCTACCAAGAACAAACCACCAAACTAAGCCCAAACAGCCTCAGCAATCAATTCCCAGCTTTCATCAAAGTCTGTGGAAGGCAACCGGGAAAACGATGAGCGGATAAACCGCTGAATCCGCCCTTCCATGAACACGAGAACGAAATCCGCACCCCGGGTAGCACTGGTACGAGGCCGCAAACCCTGACGGATTTCGCCTTCTTTGAGGGTTTGCCGTACCTGGGTTTCAAGACGCTCGAAAAACTGGGAAGCGCGTTTGCGCAGGGCTTCATTTTCACCCACCAGAGCATCACCGGTGAGAACACAGCACAGGCCGGGATTACGCTCGGCAAACACCAGCACCAGATGCATCAACTGCTGTAAACGAACACGCACATCATCGTGTTCCTGCAGGATCAACTGACACCGGGAAAACACGGCATCTTCTGCAAACTCCAGAAGTGCTTCAAACATTTTCCGCTTGCTGGGAAAATGCCGGTAAAGTGCCGCTTCTGTAACGCCAACAGATCTGGCGAGAACCGAGGTGGTGATTCTCGCACCCGGATCCTTTTCCAAAAGCGCCAGAAGAGCATGGAGAATCGCCTCCCGGCGACTGGGTTTCTGATCGGTTATGGCCATACTGCAGCGCTCTCAATCAGGATCAGAAGAAGGTGCCATCAAGGGGCGAGGATGCGCTCGCGTAGAGCTTTTTGGGCATACGTCCGGCAAGGTAGGCTTCACGGCCTGCTTCGATAGCCAGGCGCATTGCATTCGCCATCCTGACCGGGTCTTTCGCCTGCGCGATGGCAGTGTTCATCAGAACGCCATCGCAACCCAGCTCCATAGCGATAGTAGCATCGGAGGCGGTGCCAACGCCGGCGTCTACCAGCACAGGAACCTTGGCGTTCTCTACAATCAAACGGATGTTGTAGCGATTCTGGATGCCAAGGCCAGAGCCGATAGGCGCGCCCAGAGGCATGATCGCGATACAGCCCATTTCCTCAAGCCGCATAGCCAGCAATGGATCATCTGAACAGTAAACCATGACCTTGAAGCCGTCTTTGATCAGCTCTTCAGCCGCCGTCAGAGTTTCCGGCATGTTCGGGTACAGGGTCTTGTGCTCACCTAACACTTCCAGCTTGACCAGATCACGGCCATCGAGCAGCTCCCGCGCCAGTTTACAGGTACGTACAGCGTCTTTGGCCGTGTAGCAGCCTGCTGTGTTCGGCAGGATGGTGTATGTATCCGGGGAGATAACGTCCAGAAGATTAGGCTCATCCGGATTTTGCCCCAGGTTGGTACGGCGAACCGCCACAGTCACAATTTCAGCGCCGCTCCTTTCAATTGCGCGGCCGGTTTCCATCAGGTCACGGTATTTGCCGGTACCTACCAGTAAGCGTGACTGGTAGGTGCGTCCGGCGATTTCAAGAGGCTTGTCTTCGGGCAACTGGATCTCTGGCGTGTCGGTCATAGTGTTTCCGGGTTGGTAAAATCTAGTGATGAATATTTTTGAAGATGGATATGGTGGTCGGGTTTCCGTTCGGCCATTGCGGGATTATCCGCCGCCGATCGCGTGAACAACCTCAACCCGATCACCATTACTCAGTGCAAGTTCGGTATGCTGACTGCGGGGCACTATGTCTTCATTCACTTCTACTGCCAACCGTTTGCCTGTGAGAGCCATTTTTTCAACCAGAGCCGCAACTGTCGTGCCTTCCTGGAGATCCATGGTTTCACCATTTACCTGAACCTGCATATCGTTCTTAACCTCTGTGTTTATCCGCGTGCTGGCATGCGCCAGCTGTCAGCAACAATGCCCAGCCAATCATAAAACATACGCCACCCAGAGGCGTAACCGGGCCGACCCAGCGTATATCTGTCAGTACCAGCGTATACAGACTGCCACTGAACAGCAGAATGCCCGCCAGGAAAAATCCCCCGGCCCACCCCAGCAAACGCCGTGAGAGTCTGAATCCGGACAGCAGAGCAACCAGTACGAGCGCAATGGAGTGATACATCTGATAGGTGACGGCAGTCTGAAAGACCTCCAGGCTACGCTCGCTCACAAGATTGCGTAGCCCGTGGGCGCCAAATGCTCCAGCCATGACCGCTGTAAGTGCGAAAAAAGCGCCCATTACTATGGGCAGGCGCATAAGGCCGGAGCTCCGGGATTCTACCGGTTCAGCAGTCACAATGAATCTTTTCTCCGCTGTCCAGGTTCATCATCGTGAGCGCTCCGCCCCAGACACAGCCGGTATCCAGAGCGATAAAGCGATCGATGCCGGTCTTGCCCTCAATCGCCGCCCAATGCCCGAAAATAACACGCAGATCATCAGGGCGGGAAAATTCAAACCAGGGAGCAAAACCTTCAGGTGCGCTGCCAACAGATTCTTTGGCGGTCAGTTCAAGCCTGCCGTCTGTGGCAATAAAGCGCATACGGGTAAAATAGTTGGTGATTACCCTCCAGCGATCCATACCACTGAGCTTTTCATCCCAGCGCTCCGGTTTGTTGCCGTACATATGCGCAAAATACTCCGGGGCCTGCTTGCCGCGAATGACGTTTTCCACTTCCCGGGCACTGGCCAGAGCCTGTTCAATATTCCAGATATGAGGCACTCCGGCATGGGCCATCATCAGGTTTCGCTCTGCGTCGTGGACACACAAGTTCTGCTGGCGCAGCCAGTTCACCAGTTTGTCGCGATCCGGGGCACTCAGTATTTCTGCGAGCGTATCCTTACGCTTGGGGGCGTGTCCGCCAAGGACTACGGCCAACAGATGCAGATCGTGATTACCCAGAACCACCACAGCAGAATCACCCAGGCTTTCGATGTAGCGGAGGGTCTCCAGGGACGACGGCCCCCGGTTAATCAGATCACCCGCTACCCATAACCGGTCCCGGGAAGGTGAAAAATCCACCTTGCCCAGAACGTCCTTCAGGCGATCATAACAACCCTGAATATCGCCTATGGCAAAGTCAGTCATGACGATCTTCACCCGCCAGAAAGTCCGCGATGCTCACGTAGTCCGCCAGGCTGAGATTCTCCGGCCGCAGGCCGTCGTTGATCCCCAATGCCTGAAGCTGGTCAACACTGACCATTCCTCCCAGCGCCTTGCGCAGGGTTTTACGACGAGCATTAAATGCGGTTCTTACTACTGCCTGCAGGGTGCCGAGATCCTTTGCCGGATACGGGAGTTCAGTATGAGGCACCAGTCGCACAATAGCGGAGTCCACTTTCGGAGCCGGCCGGAACGCGTCAGGGCCTACTTCAAACAAGGGCTGAACCTTGCAAAAGTACTGGGTCATTATACCCAGGCGGCCATAATTGTTATCACCGGGAACCGCTGCCATACGCTGCACCACTTCTTTCTGCAGCATGAAATGCATGTCCTGCACCACACCTGTCTGTGATAGCAGGTGAAAAATCAGAGGAGTGGAAATGTTATAGGGCAAGTTGCCGATAATACGAAGCGGCTTACCGTCTATCAGCTGACGGAAATCAAACTTGAGCGCGTCGGCTTCGTGGATACGAAATTCAGGATAGTTAAAAAATTTGGTGCGTAAAACAGGTATCAGGTCACGGTCCAGTTCCACTACCTGAAGTTTCGGATTGACGGCCAGGATCTCCTCCGTGATCGCGCCAAGCCCAGGGCCGATTTCTACAATGGCATCGTCAGGTTTCGGGTGAATGGAGCGAACAATGCGCTCAATCACGCCTGGATCGTGAAGGAAGTTCTGACCAAACCGTTTCCTGGCTTGATGGCCGGCTTTTTTGCTCACACAGATTTCTCTTTTTGGGGGGCTTTGCAATTATCGGATGCTTTTCGACCAGCAGCTTTAAGGGAAGCGGCCATCTGCTCGCCCACTCGAATAGCGGTATGCAGACTGCCGGCATCTGCCTTGCCGGTGCCGGCAAGATCCAGAGCCGTGCCGTGATCCACCGATGTGCGGACAATGGGCAGGCCCAGGGTGATGTTTACAGCACGACCAAAACCCTGAAACTTGAGGACCGGCAGCCCCTGGTCATGGTACATGGCCAAAGCGGCATCGGCATCGTTCAGCCAGTGCGGAGTAAACAGGGTGTCCGCAGGCAAGGGCCCGATCAGTTGTATACCACCGGCACGAAGTTTCTCAAGCGTCGGTTCAATGATTTCAATTTCTTCCCGGCCAAGATGGCCGCCTTCCCCGGCGTGAGGGTTGAGACCAGCCACAAGAATTCTTGGCTGATCAATCCCGAAAAAAGTCTGCAGATCGGCATGCAGGATTCTCGCAACCTGGGCCAGCCGCTCCGGCGTAATCGCCGCAGGCACGTCCTTGAGGGGTAAGTGAGTCGTTACCAACGCAACCCTTAACTCCTCGGTAGCGAGCATCATGACTACCCGCTCCACACCACAGAGCTCCTGAAGAAACTCCGTGTGGCCGCTGAACTCGATACCTGCATCGTTGATAACGCCTTTATGGACCGGCGCCGTGACCATGCCATCAAAGTCACCGTCCAGGCAGCCTCTGGCAGCAACGCTCAGGGTTTCCAGAACATAACGGCTGTTGGCAATATCCAGCCTGCCCGCCTGAAAAGAGGTGCAACCCTCAACATGCAGTACCGAAAGCGCACCCTCATTCTTTTCCGGTGCCATGCCCGGCTTCCAGGAATGCAGGCTCACCTTGAGACCCAACAATCTGGCGCGCTCCTCCAGCATATCCCGGCTGGCAATCACCACCACACCGGTATCGCGCTTTCCGGCAGCATACTGGAGGCACAACTCAGGACCTATGCCTGCGGGCTCCCCGGCAGTCAGCGCGAGAACAATCTCACCACTCATTATTCTGCGGATTCCTGTGCATACTCACCTTTGAACTCAACAAAGGCTTCATCGCGGATTTCCCGGAGCCAGTTCTGCAGTTCGGTCTCAAACTTGCGCCGGTATATTGCCTGGCGGGCCTCTGCCTCTTTTACATCGCTACTGATATCTTTCTGGCGGCGCTCCTCAACCTGAAGAATGTGCCAGCCAAACTGGGAACGGAACGGCCCTTTGAACTCGCCTACATCTGCCTCCTGCATAGCCTGCTCAAATGCCGGCACCATCTGCCCCGGGCTTACCCAGCCAAGATTGCCGCCATCAGAGCCGGATACCGGATCATCCGAATACTCCCGCGCCAGCACGGCAAAATCTGCGCCGCCCTCAAGTTGCTGAAAAAGCTCACGAATACGGGTCTCAGCCTCTGCATCCGTTACCGCTTCAGAAGGCCTGATCAGAATATGGCGAACACGGTTCTGCTGAATGACCTGTTTCTGGGATCCTCCGCGCTTGTCCATCACCATCACCAGGTGGAAACCACTGTTGTTCTCCAGCACCTCTGAAGGCTGGCCAACTTCAAGTTCCGGAACAACCGGCGCAACCAGTGAAGGTAGCTGGCGTTCGCTGCGCCACCCCATATCACCGCCTTCAAGGGCGTTGCTGGCATCAGATTCGGCAACCGCCACTTCGCGGAAATCGCGACCGTTCAGAATAGCAGCGCGGAGTTTTTCCGCTTTTTCGCGGGTAGCGTCGACAGACGCATCATCGGCAGGATTTTCCAGTTCAATAAAGATATAGGCGAGCCGGTATTCCGCATCGCTGCCTCCGCCTGACTCCAGCGCCGACAGATAGTTCTCTACCTCACGCTCCGTAACACGCACACGGTTACCTACCTGCCGTTGCTGTACGCGGCCGGTGATCATTTCCTGGCGTATCTGTTCCCTGGCCTGACGATAGCTCACACCTTCAACAGCAAGCTGATCTTCAAATTCGGGCAGGCTCAGACCGTTACGTTCTGCAATGTTAGCCAGGGTTTCGTTCAGCTCATTATCGCTGATCCGCATTCCCATTTTATCCGCCATCTGCAGCTGGACAGATTCAGTGATCAGTTGCTCCAGGACACGTTCTTCAAGAAGGCGACGTGACGGCAGGCCAGTACCCTGAGCATTGAGCCGCCCGATAATGGTGTTAACCCTTGCATCCAGCTCACTCTGGAGGATTACATCATCATCAACAATGGCAACCACCTGATCGAGCAGTTTTCTCTCGGCCTGAGCCGAAAAAGAAAGCGCCACTGCTGACAGCATCAGCAGTATTTGTAAGCCTTGGCGAATCGTCGCCTTCATAATCACCTCTATAATGAAAATAGTAGCCCTTGGACAGAGTACCTAAATGACACCGTTGTCGTCAGGGGGTTCCGAAACGACGCCGTTCGCGCTCATCAAAACCGTAAATGGCCTCAGAGATCGAGGCTGCAGAGCCGCCACTACCACCGAGTCCTTTCAGCTGAATCTGGAACAATAACCGGCTGTCCAGTTCCTCATAGCTGGTCAGATAGTTCTGATGAACCACCTGAATACTCCAGCAGCAGTTGTTGTACTCAATTCCGGCAAGAGAGCCTACCGTGCGATCCAGATCAGAATCATATACCCAGCGGCCGATCAGACTAACACGGTCTGTTGCCGGGATAACCGCCGCAATATCCGACTGTTCCAGCTCGTCCTTGCTGTAAGTATGACCAACACTTGCCAGATACCGGTAATCCTTCGAGTGGAAGATCAGCTGACTCCGGCCTTCTTCAGTCTCCCCCGTGTCCGGATCCCAGAGCCCGGAAGACCGGATTTGCAGATTCTCCAGGGGATTCAGCACCACTTCACCGGCGAGAGCCGAACGACTTCCAGTACCGCCACCGTCCCCGAACAGTGTCACCTCACGATCGTCGAAATACTGGACCTGGCCAACACTGAAGCGGGCTCGCTCCGCACCAGTAACCAGATCATTGAAACGACTGGTCAGCGCCACGGTCAGCTGGTTGGCATCGCCTACCCGGTCGCCCCCGACAAACCGGTCCGGCTGAAACAGTTGTTCAAAATAGAATGACTGAAGAGCTGTATCAAACGCCGGGATGTAGTCCTGATCAGACTCTGCGTCGGCCCAGGCGTAATAAAGCCGGGGTTCGAACGTTTGATTATAAGGCACATCAAACAGACTCGACTGACGGTCAAAATACAAACCATTATCCCATTCGAATACCGGAACCGTGCGATCAAATCCGCTGTCCCCAGCCGTGTAGTCGTCCAGCTCGTAGCGTGTATAGTCCAGACTGACCGATGGGCGACTGAAGCCCCAGAGCGCACGCATGGGCAAAGCCAGTTCAGGGCGGGCCCGGAAGCGCTGACCATTGGCTTTGTCGAGACCCGTCAGAGAGTCGTTGTCACGGTAGAACCAGGAATATTCGCTTTCCAGCCCGGCCTCCAGCCAGCCAGCCCGGGTTGATCCGGTATAAATCACCTCGGGCAACTGGGCATAGGGCCGGTCTTCCTGATCGATATCATCACTGACTGTCTGATAGTCATTGAGATATATATCCAGGACTTGATTAGCCCCTTGATACTTTACTCCACCTTTACGCTGCAAATGGGTTGCCTGATTAATTTCCAGGCTCCGGTTCAGGTCGCTGAGGTAATCGTTGTCACTGACAACTGAAAAGTCACCATAACCATTCCAGCCACCACCAAACTCGGCTCGGGTAGATGCATCCAGCGCCCAGCGCTGCCCGGACTCACCCGGATTATCGTCTGCATAGGCGGAATCATGGTCCAGATAGCCCAGCTGCAGGGTCGACTGGCCCAGGCTGCTCAGATAACGGCCTTCAGCTTCATTAAAAAGGCCGCGGCCATGAATATACTGCGGCGTAATGGTGGCGTCGTAGTGTGGCGCCAGATTCAGGTAATAGGGTACAGCCAGAAACGCCCCACTGCCCGCACTGGAAGATCCGAACTGCGGATACAGGAGGCCACTTTTGCGACGGTCATCGATGGGAAAGCTGGCATAAGGCCAGTAAAAAACCGGAACATCCAGAACTTCCAGACGGACATGCTTCGCGGTTCCGAAGCCTTCCGCCTGGTCCAGTTCAATATCTGAAGCCACAACAGCCCAGTCGTTCTGTTGCGGGCCGCAGGTGGTGAGCATACCGTCACGAATTTCTACCCGGGAATCATCCACCCGTGAGAGGTTACCTGCCCGACCGCGCATTTCCGGCCCATGCAGCAGGAATGTCGCAGTATTTATATCAAAACGCCCTGAATCCACACTGTATTCGGCGCGCTCTCCAGTTAGCAAAAAGCCTTCACCACGGCTTACCAGAGGGCCCTGAATCGATACCTGACCGGTGTTCTGACTGTAGCGGGCCTCAGAGCCAGTCACCTGAAAACTGCCCTGACTTAACCGGACATCGCCCTCAAGGTACAGCTCCTGGTCCATTTCGTAGCGGGCATTCAGACCGCTGGCCTGCAAAGGAGTCGCCTCCCCGGTTTCGCCGGCGAAAACCGCCAAACCTTCTTCGCCGGCACCTGATGGCAGGTAACCACCGTCACAAAATACCGGCAACGAATTCCTGACAGAATCCGGCAACTGGCTTTTGGGGCGCCAATCCAGTTCGGCGGCTGATAACGCGCCTTCGCCGTATGCAAGGCCGGCACCCGCCATCAGGGAAAATCCGGCAAGCAGGCACACAGCCCGGCGCTGCAGCGTGCCTTTCTGCGTTTGCAGATGGCTGTCGGACATGATATTTGTACTGAGGTTCCTGTTCCGGGTGCATGGAGGGGGTAACTAAGTACAAATATCCCGATATAAGCGGCCTAGTTTACACGTGCCCCCAAGGCTTGTTAACGGAAACGGAGCCTGATGCACGAAACTCCGCTGCAAAACCCTTTTACCCTCTTTATACTCCGTGCTGAAGAGCCTGTGAAAAAATCCGGATGTGAATCCATGCCAGGGCTCACAAACAGTTACTCTCAATGCACTCTTTAGCTTCAGGATGACCGCCCAAGTTATGGATAACCGCCTGCAAATGCTGATTAGCTGGGTCAGACAATTTCCCGGCTTTGAGACCACCGATGTTCAGCCAGTTTCCGGTGACGCCAGCTTCCGGCGCTACTTCCGTGCCTGCAAAACAGATGATGACGGGCACAGTATTACAGTCATCGCTATGGATTCACCCCCAGAGCAGGAGGACTGCAGGCCTTTTGTCAGCATAGGCAGCCACTGGCACCATGCAGGTATTGCCGTTCCGCAAATTTTCGAAGCCGACCTTGTGCGTGGTTTTTTATTACTTGAAGATTTCGGGGATCAGCTGATGCTGGGGCAGCTCACCCCTGACACCGCAAATATGCTCTACCAGAGCGCGCTGGACGAACTTGTTCTTATCCAGCAGTTACCCCCAACGCCTGATCACCCTCTGCCGGCCTATGACACAGCCTTGCTGAACCGTGAAATGGCTCTGTTCCGGGACTGGCTTCTGGAAGGCTACCTGGGAATGAAGCTGGACAACATCGAAAAATCCATGCTCGATACCACTTTCTCACTACTACGGGAGAGCGCTCTGGCCCAGCCTGAAGTTACCGTGCACAGGGATTACCACTCACGGAACCTGCTGGTGCGGGCACAGACCAGTCGCCCCGGCGTCATCGACTTTCAGGATGCTGTAACCGGGCCGATTACCTACGATGCGGTCTCGCTGCTCAAGGATTGCTACATTCAATGGCCAGAAGAGCGGGTTTGCGAATGGCTGGAAATGTTCCGCAAAAAAACTCTGGCAGCCGGCCTGCACCGTGCCGACAGCGAAACTTTCCGCCAGTGGTTTGAGCTGATGGGAATGCAGCGCCACCTCAAGGCTGCGGGAATTTTTGCAAGACTGGCCATGCGCGATGGCAAATCAGGGTATCTGAAAGATATTCCACGTACAGTGGGCTATCTGCTTACCGCGAGCAAACGACAACCTGCGTTGCGACACTTTCATGCCTGGCTGATCAACGAAGTCGTTCCCAGGATGGAAGATATGATCGGCCCTCTTCCGGATCAGGAGCAAAAGGCAAAGTGAAAGCGATGATTCTTGCCGCAGGCAAAGGTGAGCGCATGCGGCCATTGACACTTACCACTCCGAAGCCTCTGCTGGGCGCCGGCGGGAAACCGCTGATCGAATACCACCTGGAGCGCCTCCACCGTGCCGGCTTCCGGGACATCATTATCAATCACGCCTGGCTTGGGGAACAGATCGAATACACTCTGGGCGATGGCCAGCGCTTTGGTCTCTCCCTGCATTATTCTCGTGAGGGCGAACCGCTTGAGACTGCTGGCGGCATTGTCCGCGCCCTGCCAATGCTCGCTCCCGCTGATCAGAATTGGTTTATTGTTATTAATGGTGACATATGGGCCGATTTTGACCTGGCCCGGCTGCAGCCGCCGGCACCCAGTGAAGAACGCGGGCTCGATGCCATTCTGGTGATGGCAGATAACCCCTCACACCACCGCAAAGGTGATTTCTGCCTGAATGATGATGGCATGCTCTCTCAGGAGCGTTTGGGGAAACAAGGCGAAAAGCTGACGTTTACCGGTATAAGCCTTCTGCACCGCCGATTGTTTGAAGGGCTGACTGACCAGGCGGGAAAGCTCGGGCCGGTTCTGCGGACCGCAATAGACAATGGCCGTGTAGCCGGACTGCACCATCGGGGCATATGGATTGACGTGGGAACACCGGAACGGTTGCGGGCGCTGGATCAGCAACTGGCGGCTCAGGAGCCTTAGATAATGTCGACTGATTCGCCGCAAACGGCCCTGCCACCGCGAATGGAGGCGGCATTCTCAAGCCTTCTGCAAAGGCTATCGACCGCCAACCATCAGGCACAGACATTGATTGGCCAGACCGGCCTGCCACGCTGGTGCCGGCACCCGCTGTTTTTCTTTCTTGGCTATATCGCCAAAGCGGATGGGCGCGTATCTGAGCAGGACATACGTTTTGCGGAAAACCTTATTGCAGCGCTAGCGCTATCAAAACGCCAGAGACACAAAGCAATCCGCAGCTTCCAGAAAGGTAAAGCATCAGAAACACTTCCTGCATTCAGCGGACTCACACTGAGGCTCAGCCACCGCTTCCGGCCCGCTCCGGCCCTGAAGGTGGCTATTTGCCTGTGCCACGCCGCACAGCTCAGAGGCAGGCCCCTCAAACCCCTCCGCTACCGCTGTGAAGATGCCATTGACCAGATTGGCCTGCCTGTCACCATCAGCGAAGACATATTCGACAGCTACGCCATTCGCATGTGGGGTGACCTCAACGATACGGCTTCAAAGCCAGTAACCCTGGAGCAGGCATACACCCTGCTTGGAGTCACGCGCCGGGACCCTGTTGCGACGATCAAACGCGCATACCGGAAAAAAGTTTCCGAATGCCACCCGGACAAACTCGCACAACAGCAACTCAGCGTTGCCGAAAAGGCGGTGGCCAAGGAGCGCCTTTTGCGTTACCAGCAGGCATGGGAGCTGATCAAGCGTCATCAATAGCCGGCCAGAACGACTATTCCCGCTTGAGCCAGGCTGAAATCCGGCCAGCAAGAGCCTTGCCGTCCCGGGGCGAAAACCCGCTACCCGCCCCCACAGACTGAAGACTGACCCTCTCAACACCTGCTTTCATCAGGCGTGCCTTGCGTTGCCCACCTTCACCGGATGATGAAAGTTCCAGAATGCGCGGTACAGATGCCTTCTCCAGCGTTGCTACCAGCCGGGCAGCATCAGGTGGATAAAAATCCGGACCAACCCAGATCAGGGCGGGAGGTGCTTCCAGCCCCGCCACGAACGACACAACGTGATTGCTGCCTCGCCCAACCCCAACCACCGCCAACAACTCGTACTCACGCTTCCTGAGTTCCGCTGCAGCGGCCACAAATTCTTCGAGGATGCGCGCACGGTAAGCGGCATCCAGGCCATCCACGGTTTCTGACGCCAGGATATCAATCGTCGTCAGGCTGTCTGCGCCCGAGGCCGGCTCATCAGCACCTGTTTCAGATGCCGGGCGAGCCCGTTCCAGAGCCTTCTCGACAGCCTCCCTCGGCGCCTCCAGGCCAAGAGTAAGTACAGCAATTTTCCGGCGCACCAGCTCCCGGGCCAGAGCGGCTGCAAGCCCGGCACCGGCGTTTTCACCCTCATCGGCCAGAATGATCAGGGCACCTCTTGCAGGAATTTCAGCTTCTGGCCAGAACAGTGCCAGCGTACGGGAACCGCCCTCCAGATCAAGCCAGAGCGCGGCATCCGGGAACCTCCGGCTCAGCCCCCACTCCCCCAGACCGGAAGATACAACACCGCGCACTTCACCAGCTGATGCCGGATCCGGGGGAGCAGACTCCTCCTGGCCCTGCGCGAATGCCGGTACCCAGCTACCGGCGAGCATTAAAACCAGCAGACAACCATATATGCCTCTACTGGCACAGTTACGGCTTTTTGTTCTGGATCGGCGCACAGTCCTGCCCCCTGGTCTACGAAAAAGATATCCTGAGATGTTAGACTGTCATTATTATCAATGGCTGCCAATTGTTTGCGAGAACTGTGATGAATCCTTATCTGATAGCTCCATCTATCCTGTCTGCTGATTTTGCCCGCCTGGGCGAAGAAGTGGACAACGTGCTGAGTGCAGGCGCAGACGTGGTGCATTTCGACGTGATGGACAACCACTACGTGCCCAACCTGACTATCGGGCCGATGGTTTGCGAAGCACTGCGCAAGCATGGCGTTACCGCTCCCATAGACGTACACCTGATGGTATCGCCGGTAGACGACCTGATCCGCATGTTTATTGATGCCGGCGCCAGCTACATCACCTTCCATCCCGAAGCATCCCAGCATATCGACCGCTCCCTGCAATTGATTCGCGAAGGCGGCTGCAAGGCAGGTCTGGTGTTCAACCCGGCTACTCCCCTGCACCACATGGATCACGTGATGGACAAGCTCGACATGGTGCTGATGATGTCAGTCAATCCAGGCTTTGGTGGCCAGAAGTTCATTCCTGGCACTCTGGACAAGCTGCGGGAAGCCCGCAAACGCATTGATGCCAGCAACTACAATATTCGTCTGGAAGTTGATGGCGGCGTAAAAACTGACAATATCCGTGAAATCGCCGAAGCCGGAGCGGACACCTTTGTAGCTGGTTCAGCTATTTTCAACACAGAAGATTACAAGGCCACTATCGATGCCATGCGCCAGGAACTGGAACAGGCTCGCACGGCACTGGGTGGACAATGAGCCTGGCCGGCCTGTTTAACGACCGCTGGCCAGGGGTCGCCCTGTTTGATCTCGATGGCACCCTGGTAGACAGCGCTCCGGACCTGGCAGCGGCGGTTGATTGCACTCTGGAACAACTTGGGCGTAAACCGGCAGGTATTGAGCAGGTACGGCAATGGGTGGGCCATGGTTCTCCCATTCTGATGCGACGCGCACTGGCTGGAAAAGCCGACTGGGAACCGCCAAACCCAGCAGACGACGCCCTGTTCAACGATGCGGTGACATTATTTTTCAACAATTATCGACGATCGAACGGCCAGCACGCTGAGGTCTATCCCGGTGTTGAAATCTGCCTCGAAACATTGAGCGGGCGAGGCTGCCGTATGGCTGTCGTGACAAATAAACCCGAACAGTTTGTGGCCCCGCTGTTGAAGCAACTGGGACTGGAACAATATTTCACACTGGTGGTCGGCGGCGATACGCTGAGCACAAAAAAACCGGACCCGGCCCAACTGCTCTACGCCATGGATACCCTTCAGGGCAGCAGAGGAACCACTGTAATGGTAGGTGATTCGGCGGCAGACGTCAGTGCCGCCCGGTCCGCTGGTATTCCCTGCGTTGCTGTCACCTATGGCTACAACTTTGGTCGTTCGGTAAAGGCACTGGGTGCAGACGCCGTGGTTGATTCCCTGAGCGAGCTTTTGTAACCTCTCAGGTCTTGGACATTCATTTTTTTCAATTCGGGAGATTCCTGCCGTGCAGGGACTGAAACTGACTGCAGCGCGTGGCATCCTGACAACCCGCGCAACACGATGGTGGCGATGGCGTACCGGCTGAAAACACTCAGCCCGGCGTATAGCGAGCGGTTGCCCGTTTGACGCCACCACCCGACAGGCCGGCAGTATCGCCACAGGCCTGCTCGAACGCAGATCAGATTTCAGGAAACCCGACCATGACCTCCGAACAATTCCGCAAGCTCGCACAGGCTGGCTTTAATCGTATCCCCGTGTACCGTGAAGTACTTGCGGACATGGACACCCCCCTGAGCACCTATCTCAAGCTCGCCAGCGGCCCATACTCCTACCTGTTTGAATCCGTACAGGGTGGCGAAAAATGGGGCCGTTATTCCATCATAGGGCTGCCGAGTCAGGAAGTCCTGAAGGTCTATGACCACCGCATAGAGATTCGCCGGCACAGTGAACTCATGGGGCGCGAGGGCGAGTTGCTTGAGAGTGCAGAAGTGGACGACCCACTGGCCTTTGTTGCCAGCTATCAGGAACGCTTCAACGCCCCTGACCTGGAGGAGCTCCCACGCTTCAACGGTGGCCTGGTGGGCTACTTCGGTTATGACACCGTGCGCTATATCGAGAAGCGCCTCGCAGGCAGCTGCCCCCCTGATCGCATCGGCACACCCGACATACTATTGATGGTGTCCAGCGAACTGGTGGTATTCGACAATCTGCGCGGCAAACTGCACCTGATTGTGCACGTAGACCCAGCCGACGAAGGTGGTTATGAACGGGCCCAGTCAAGGCTCGACGAGCTCGAGCAGAAGCTGCACCGGCAAACCGCCAGCACCCCGGAAACACCTGCGCACCTGCGTGGCAAAACCGTGGATGAAAGTGAGTTTGTTTCCGGTTTCAGCCAGGAAAAGTTCGAGGCAGCGGTCAACAAAATCAAAGACTACGTGCTGGACGGCGACGTAATGCAAGCCGTTATATCCCAACGTATGTCGATCCCGTTTGAAGCGCCCCCCCTGAACCTGTACCGGTCTCTCAGGGTACTTAACCCTTCGCCATACATGTACTTCCTGGACCTGGACGATTTCCACATTGTAGGTTCGTCGCCGGAAATCCTCGCGCGCATGGAAGATCGCGAAGTGACCGTTCGCCCCATCGCCGGCACCCGCAAACGCGGCGCCACCGATGCTGAAGACAGGGCACTGGAAGCCGAACTGCTGGCCGACCCGAAAGAGATTGCAGAGCACCTGATGCTGATTGATCTGGGCCGCAACGATGCTGGTCGTGTGTCGGAAACCGGAACCGTGAGACTGACGGAAAAAATGGTGGTAGAACGCTACTCCCACGTGATGCACATAGTGTCCAACGTGACCGGCCGGGTAAAAGACGGCACCAGCTGTCTCGACGTGCTCAAGGCCACCCTGCCTGCAGGTACTCTGAGTGGCGCTCCCAAAACCCGAGCCATGGAAATCATTGACGAACTGGAGCCGGTAAAACGTGGCGTCTATGGCGGCGCTGTCGGCTACCTGTCGTTCAATGGCAATATGGATACAGCCATTGCTATCCGCACCGCTGTAATCAAGGACAATACGTTGCACATACAAGCCGGTGCCGGCATCGTCGCCGACTCGGTCCCTCGCCTTGAATGGGAAGAAACCATGAACAAGGGGCGCGCAATTTTCCGCGCCGTGGCCATGACCTACAACGACTTTGACCACTAAGGCGAGGGAAACATCATGCTATTAATGATCGACAACTACGACTCCTTCACCTACAACGTGGTGCAATATCTCGCGGAGCTGGGCGCTGATGTGCTGGTGCACCGCAATGATGAAATCACAGTGGAAGAGATCGAAGCCCTGAACCCCGAAAGACTGGTGATCTCCCCTGGCCCCTGCACACCGAATGAGGCCGGAGTATCCATGGAAGCCATCCGTCATTTTGCCGGCAGGATACCCATACTCGGCATTTGCCTGGGCCATCAGGCCATAGGCCAGGTGTTTGGCGGTAGCATCATCCGCGCAGGGCGCGTCATGCATGGGAAAGTCTCTCCGGTTTTTCACAACGATACCGGGGTATTCCGTGGCCTCAGCAATCCATTGCAAGCCACCCGCTATCACAGCCTGGTAATCGAACAGGCCAGTCTGCCGGAATGCCTGGAGATGACAGCCTGGACCCGTAACAGCGACGGCAGCGTAGAAGAAATCATGGGCGTACGCCACAAGACCCTGGCCATAGAAGGGGTCCAGTTCCACCCGGAATCGATCATGAGCGAACAGGGTCACGAACTGCTGCGTAACTTTCTGCGAACCCAGTAAAAAGGCAAATCCAATGAACATGAAAGACGCACTGAACCGGGTAGCCGACAACCTCGACATGTCCCGGGACGAAATGAAGCAAGTGATGCGCATCGTGATGAGCGGCGAAGCCACGGACGCCCAGATTGGCGCCCTGCTTATGGGCCTGCGCACTAAAAGCGAAACCGTCGATGAAATTACCGGCGCAGTGGAAGTCATGCGCGAACTGGTAACCGGCGTGAATATCAAAGCAGAACCTTTGGTAGACATCGTAGGCACTGGCGGCGATGGCTCCAACCTGTTCAACGTATCCTCAGCCTCGGCTTTTGTGGTTGCAGCAGCTGGTGGCTTTGTAGCCAAACACGGTAACCGTGCTGTTTCTTCCAAAAGCGGCAGCGCCGACCTGATTGAGCAGGCCGGCATCAACCTCAACCTGACGCCGGAACAGGTTGCCCGCTGCGTAGAGCAGATTGGCGTCGGCTTCATGTTTGCCCCGGCTCATCACGGTGCAATGAAGCACGCCGTCGGCCCGCGCAAGGAAATGGGTTGCCGCACCCTGTTCAACATCCTCGGCCCCATGACCAACCCGGCTGGTGTCAAACGCCAGCTACTGGGCGTATTCAGCAAAGCCCTGTGCCGCCCCATGGCCGAAGTACTGCAAAAGCTCGGCTCTGAACACATCATGGTGGTAGCGTCCAAAGATGGTCTCGACGAAATCAGCCTGGCCAGCACCACTCATGTAGCTGAACTGAAAAACGGCAAGATCACCGAATACGACATCACCCCGGAAGACCTGGGCATTAAAAGCCAGAGCCTTGTGGGCCTGTCGGTAAATAACGCCGAAGACTCTCTGAACCTGATCAAAGCCGCCTTCGGGCGCGGTCACGATGAAATGGCCGAAAAAGCCCGGGATTTGATCGCGCTCAACGCCGGCGCAGCTATCTACATCGCCGGTCTGGCACCAACTGTGAAAGCGGGCGTGGAAATGGCGCTTGATGCCATGGGCTCTGGCCTGGCTGCTGGCAAATTGGCCGAACTGGCTGATTTCTCCCATTGTTTTTAAGCCCGGATAACTGAAATGAGCAGACACAGCGACAGAACGCCAACCATCCTGCGGAAAATCATCGACCGGAAACGGGAAGAAATCGAGGTCCGCAAACGCAGTGCAAGCCTTGAGGACCTCAAAGCCCGCGCCGGCGACCAGCCCGAAACACGAGGGTTCGCCAATGCCCTGCGCCAGCGCATCGAAGCTGGCACGCCTGCAGTCATTGCCGAGATCAAGAAAGCCTCACCCAGCAAAGGCATACTTCGCGAGCCGTTTGAGCCAGCCGAAATCGCTGAAAGCTACGAGCAGGGAGGCGCAGCCTGCCTGTCCGTACTCACGGATCACGATTTTTTTCAGGGCCACGAAGACTATCTGATCGCTGCCCGCAATGCCTGCAGCCTGCCGGTGATCCGCAAAGATTTCATGGTCGCGCCCTATCAGGTTTACGAAGCCCGCACCATCGGCGCTGACTGCATACTCCTGATCGCCGCCTGCCTCACCAAAGACCAGATGCAGGAACTGGAAGGCATAGCACACGAAACCGGGATGGACGTACTGGTAGAAGTACACAACAGCGAAGAAATGGATGACGCCCTGACGCTGACCACTCCGCTGGTTGGCATCAACAACCGTGACCTGCACAGCTTCGACGTTTCGCTGGAGACCACGTTCGACCTGCATCAGCGCATAGGCAAGGATCGCATGGCAATCACCGAGAGCGGCATAATGACCCGAGCCGACGTGGAAGCCATGACTGGCCGCGGCATCTATGGGTTTCTGGTCGGTGAATCCTTCATGCGCGCCGCCAATCCAGGCGCGAAACTGCAGGAACTGTTTTTCCCAGGATAAGCAGTATAGCCTCAGAACCGGGGCGGATCAGGCAGGATCCGCCAGGGCTTCCTGCATCAGCAACTGTAAGTGTTCGGGCAACTTCGATGATAATGCCAGAGCCCGCTCGTGGGCCCGGGGCGACATTTTACCCCAGGTGCGGCGCACAATCCTCAGCCACTTCTCCCGATCGTATTCGGCGTTATCTGCATAGAACCGGGCGAAATATTTTTCCAGAAATACCATGCAGGCAACGTCTTCGAGAAGCTGGGTATCGGCGTCTTTACGCAACTCCCGCTTGGTCAGAATCACCTCAACCCGCTCACATTCGGCCTCCGGGTAGCCACAACTCTCCATAATCTCTGCAGCTCTTCGACCATGCATACGCCCACATGCCTGACGCCACTCGTAATAGGATTTCCTCCCCTCAGGGTAATCACTCCGGGGCATTTTCCAACGTTCAATATGCTGAGCACGACAGGCAATCTGCATCCGCTCCGAGGGTGAAGGCTCCAGCTCAAACAGCCAGCGAGTCATATGCAGACTGTAGGCATACTCTCTGGGCATGGATTCGTCCGCCACAACCTCATGATTGGGATCTGCGCGATTTGCCTTGTCGATTGTATCCAGAGCACACTCGAGAGATGTTCGTTCCATACCGCTTCCTTTGACTACACGCTGAATCAGAGAGTTTATTACACCAGGCTTCGTACTGGCTGAGATTATAGCTACTGACACCCGGCCCCTGCACGAAAAGCTGCACCTGTGTCTGGCCGGCGAGCTCATGCCCGCCGGCGCACTCTGATTTCAGCTACCACTCATCCACGCAGGGGGTTTTCAGACCTGAGCGGACGGGCGAGCCTTCATGCGGTCGTACCAGGCCTGAAGATGAGTCTGCTCAGGCAGAATGCGGATATTCACAACACGGGCGAAAGCTACCGTTGTAAAGGCGTTGACGTCAGCAGCGGTAAGCCGGTCACAGCAAATGAATTCCTTGCCAGCAAGGTGATCATTGAGAAATGCCATAAATTTGCTGACGTTTTGCCCACACTCCTCGCCCCATTCTTTTATGGGGTTCATTCTGTCCTTGAAATAGCCGCTGGTGTGCTGGAAGCACATACCTGTCGGAGAAAACAAGTAAAACTCTACCCACCTGACCCACTGCTCAATCAGAGCTTTTTCAAACGGCGTATCGCCGAGAAGAGTCGGTGCTTCCGGATAACTCTCTTCAAAGTACCGGCAAATTGCCATGGTTTCCGAGATACAGCTTCCGTCATCCAGCTCCATAACCGGAACTTTTTTCATCGGGTTGCGTGCCACGTATTCCGGTGTAAGGTTCTCGCCTTTCTGCAGGTCGATCTCGATGAATTCTGCTTTATCGAGCAATCCTTTCTCTGCCATGAACATGCGTACGCGGCGAGGATTCGGGGCGGTTTTGGTTTCATAAATTTTCATTGTTATAGGCTCCGTTCCGGAAAAATAGGGGGGCATTCAACACAAAAAACAAGCGAAAGACTGACGCGAAAAAAGGGTTGCGTCAAGCAACTGCTCAGACCCGGCGCCTATGCCCCTGATACGTCTGGAGAAATGACGCATTTTCGTTAAAACCTTGTAACTGGGCTCAGGATCCTTATCCTTGTAGATACGCAGTAACCGAGATGAGCCGTTTTGCCCTATTCCCCGTATTGCCCGAAAACCGCCTTGCAAAGAACCTTTCCCGGTTACTTTCAACCTGCAATAAAACCATTAGTTAGCCAACTGACAACCAAACAACCAGTTTCAGAAAAACGACAGCACATTACTCCAACAAAATTTACCAACCCTAAAATGGAGAAGTGACTATGCGAAAGCTAACGTCTGCCGCACTGCTATGTGCGCTCTCAGTGCCAGCCATGGCCCAAGCCAACTGCGGCGAAGTATCAATCACTGAAATGAACTGGGCCTCCAATACGGTGGTTACCAACGTTGCCAAATTCATCATGGAACAAGGCTACGGCTGCGACGTATCGGTTGTGCCTTCCGATACTGTTCCTGCGGTAACGTCTGTTGCCGAAAACGGCGAGCCGGATATTGTTACCGAACTCTGGCTGAACTCGGCCGGCGAAGCCTATCTGCGTCTTGAGGAAGAAGGCAAGATTGAACGGCTTGGCAAGGTACTGGACCCCGGCGGTGTGGAAGGCTGGTGGATCCCCACTTATCTGGTCAAAGAACATCCTGAGCTGAAAACTATCGAAGGTGTAATGGCTAATCCTGAACTGGTTGGCGCACGTTTCAACAACTGTCCGGACGGATGGGGATGCAGGGTTGTCAGCGACAACCTGGTCCGTGCTCTGGATCTCGAAGCCTCGGGTATCAAAGTTTTCAACCACGGCTCCGGTGAGACTCTGGCCTCTTCAATGGCGTCTGCCGTCCAGAGCGAAGAGCCCTGGTTTGGTTATTACTGGGGCCCGACCGTACCTCTCGGAAAATATGATATGACTCGAGTGGAACTGGGCGAGTACAAGCCGCAGGTTCACCAGAAAAACCAGACTGCTGACGCAGATAACCCCGGTGTATCAGAGTTCCCGGCGGCAACGGTTCTGACTTCTGTCACCACCGATTTCAAAGATCGCGAACCGGAAGTAACCGAGATGCTCAGAAAAATGACGTTCAAAACGGAAACCATGAGCGCGCTGTTGGCATGGATGGATTCCAGCAATGCATCCGGAGAAGAAGCAGCCGTCTATTTCCTGAGCAACAATCGTGATGAATGGTCAGGCTGGCTGAACGAAGACGCAAGGAAGAAACTCTCAGCCCTTCTTGAAAACTGATTGACCCGCCTTTGCCCGGGCGCAGTGTCTGCAACGAGCTGCCCCGGGCACGCCTGGCAGTAATAGCAACTGATTTCTGTAGTGCATGGTCACCCATGCACATGAGAGGCTGAACGCAAATGGCAACCTACGATTCCCTGTTTTCTACACTGGGGTTAAAAGACTGGTGCTCGGAAGGTAAATCAGATGGCCCTATGTCGATGGCTGATCTGCTCGCCAAAACCAAAGGCAAAGACACAGAGCCAGAATCTCTGTGGGACCTTCCTTTTCCATCCATGGATACACTTAACGAATCCTGCGCTGCATTCCCGCAGTCGCGAGAGCTCACCAAAGGTCTGGAGCAGGGCTTCCTTGCCATAAAAGACAATATGAGCCTGGTACTCGACCCAATCACTCAGCCGCTCAGCTGGTTTCTGGATGGGGCACTCTATGGCATGCTCAACACGCCCTGGTGGATCGTTATCCCGATCATGCTGGCCGTGGTTTTTCTGGTGACCAAATCCTGGAAACTGGTCCTTCTTGTTGCGAGCAGCATTTGTCTGCTGGCATTCATTGATTACTACGAATACGCCATGCAGACGCTTGCCATCATTTTCGTCTGTGCCTTCCTCTGTGTTCTGCTTGGAGTACCTATTGGTATTGCCATGTCCAGGAGCAACACCATTCAGAGGATGACAATTCCTGTCCTCGATATGCTTCAGACGCTGCCGCCTTTTGTGTATCTGATTCCGCTGATTTTTCTGTTCAGTGTTACGGAATCCAAACTCTATGGCATCGCAATTATCCTTTACGCCATCGTACCTGTAGTACGCCTGACCAACCTGGGCATACGTCTGGTGGACAAGGACGTAATCGAAGCGGCTGACGCCTTCGGCATGACACCCCGGCAGAAACTGTTCAAGGTTCAGATCCCGCTTGCCTTACCCAATATTATGGCCGGCGTAAACCAGACCATCATGATGAGTCTGGCCATGGTTGTTATTGCATCACTGGTATCAGCACCTGGCCTCGGCGTTCTGGTACTCCGCGGCATACGGAACCTGGAGCTTGGCGTTGGCCTGGTTGCCGGCCTCGGCATAGTCATCCTGGCGGTTATTCTGGACCGGGTGACCAAGGCTTCTCTGGCACGCATCAATGCCACCCATAAGCACTGAGGACATAACGTGGCAAACGATATCAAGATTTCCATCAAACACCTCTACAAGATCTTCGGGCCGACGCCGGATGTGGCACTGGAATATGTGAAGCGTGGCATGAACAAGGCGGATCTCCTGGATCAGCAAAACCATGTTCTGGGGCTCAGAGATATCAACGTGGACATCCGCGATGGCGAAATCACCGTGATCATGGGCCTTTCAGGGTCCGGAAAGTCAACACTGATCCGCCATCTCAACCGCCTGATTGAACCCACGGCCGGTGAAATCCGGCTTGACGACACAGACGTTCTGAGCCTGAACGAAGAGCAGTTGCGTCAGCTTCGGCGGGAACAGATGTCCATGGTGTTCCAGAAGTTTGCGTTACTGCCGCACAAAACCGTGCTTGAAAACGCAGGCATGGCCCTCAACATTCGCGGTTATACCGTCGCCGACTTTGAAAGCGAAGCGGTAAAGTGGCTGGCCCGCGTAGGACTTGAGGGTAACGAGAACCAATACCCTCATCAGCTATCAGGGGGCATGCAGCAGCGAGTTGGTATAGCCCGAGCACTGGTATCCAACTCTCCCATCATGCTGATGGATGAGGCATTCTCAGCGCTGGACCCACTCATCCGCTCAGACATGCAGGATCTGCTGCTGGAGCTACAGGCAGAGCTCAAGAAAACCATAGTGTTCATCACCCACGACCTGGACGAAGCCCTCAAACTGTCGGACCATCTGGTAATTCTCAAGGACGGTGAAGTAATTCAGCAGGGTGATCCTCAGGAAATCCTGCTCAACCCCAATGACCCTTACATTATCGATTTTATCAGTGATATAAACCGGGCACGGGTGATTCGTGTGCGTTCCATCATGGAGAAGCACGTTGATAACGATGCAGACTATGACGGCGACATTTCGGAGAAAGATAACCTCGAGGCGGTTCTCTCCCGCTCCGGGGGAGATACAGATATGGTCTTCAGGGTCGTCCGTAACGGTGAGATGGTGGGTAGTCTCAGCATGAAAAACCTGACCCGGGCACTGGTTCCGACGGACGTTTCCACCGCAGAAAACAACCTCACAGGCTGACGACCCAATGTCAGACCCTCTCCGGTTTTGACGTTCAGCTTTCTTGCCCGCAAGCCGAAGCAGCCCTCACCGGCTTGCGGGCAATCCAGTAAAGCACTGAATCCTTATTGATGAGCTTTGTTTTCCGTTGACTGAAAGGCGGTGATTTTCCCGCCAGAGGAGGTTGTGAGCAACAACTCCCCATGACGGCCAATCGCTGCATGCTTCACCTTCGCCATCAGCTCCAGAAAGCGCTGCTCCTGGTCCATCAGAGCAGGGGCACACGCCATTCTCGTTGAAAACAGATGGCTGAAATTCGCACCTTCACCTCTGATCTCGTACTGGCCGCCATATCGATTGCAGGATGCCAGCCCAGCCATACGGTTCTCTGCGAAAAACTCGATAGTCATGCGGGAGCTGTCAATAATGCCGGCACCTGCAAGGTCTTCAACAACCCACTCGGTGCCACGGAACAGCCGGTAAGGGTCGCCACCACAACCTTTAAAAACCTCGCCATTCAATTCAAGCCGGACCTGAGCCGGGAACTGGGAACCAGACATGGTATCTTCACACAACTGACGGTCCACCTTCAGCGTCAGTTCCCGCCCGTCCAGCTCACCGCGAAATTCACGGCCGTGGCGGTTGGCAGCGATGGTTTCCAGCGCAATTTTCTCCGGTTCTCCGGATTTATAGGGACGGTTGAACAGCAGACTTTCACCGTCCATCCGGGCATCCCAAAAAGGCTCGTTGCCAGTAGCCTGAAACGGCATTTCCAACGCGCCGGCCTGCAAGCACTCCGGATAAACCTGCCCTTTTATGGTAAAGGTTGCCCGCTCGCCCTTGCTCCAGAAACTGGTCTCATCGTCTCCCGGGGCCACGTAAAGCGCTCCGGAAGCGCTTACCTTCGATTTCAGCAGCAGGCGCTCGCCCTTATAACCAACCCCCAGGATGTCTCCGTCACCCGCACTGGTAACTGTAATGTCCAGCTGACCACACTGATACTCAACAGAGGCCGCTGACATATCTGGTCCTGTGGCACACGCGGAGATAAAAAGTCCGCTCACTGCGACAGCAGATGCCATCAAAAACCCTTGCAAGTACATAGCAATGCCCTGTGATTATATCGTGAATAAAAGCCGTCATTTTAATGACTGGCCGGCCTGAAAACCAACTCCTCAATCCCGGTCCCCTGAAAATAAACACCCATGCGCCCATGCGGCTTTTTATATCCCCGGCGCAAAGCTATGCTGAAGCCCACAACTCAGGAGGCACCTCATGGCTATCAGGCTTTACCAGTTCGCCATATCCCATTACTGCGAGAAAATCCGTTGGGCACTGGATTACAAAGATCTCAATTATGAAACAACAAACCTGCTCCCGGGGCAGCATATTAAAACCGTTAAGAAGCTGACCCGCGGTGCAGGAGCCTCAGTACCGGTTCTGGAGCATGATGGAGAGGTAATTCAGGGTTCATCTGACATACTCGATTACCTCGACCGGACCTTTCCCGGCAAACCACTCATGCCCGCGGACGGGACCTCAAAAGCTCTGGCAGCGGAATGGGAAAAGCGTCTCGATGACGAGGCTGGCCCTGCCGTTCGCTGCTATTCGTATCATCATTTCCTGCAACGGCCAAAAATTGTGGTGCCATTACTGGCTGCAGGCACGCCATTCTACAACCGCATCCTGCTGAGCCTGGCATTCAGCCGGGTGAATGAGGTTATGCGAAAGTGGATGAAAATCAATGATAGAACTGCCGAGCAGTCACGGCTGGTTATGGAGAAGCTGCTTACGGAACTGGCAGAAACCTACAGCCGGAAGCCATTCCTGGCAGGTGATTCCTTTTCCCGTGCCGATCTCACAGCTGCTGCACTTTTTGCACCTCTGTTTCAGCCCGAGGCCTACCCGGTACCCTGGCCAAAACCGGCACGTATACCAAAGGATATACAAACCTGGCTTGACCAGTGGCAACCGCAACTACAGGTGCTCAGCAAGATTTACGAGGATTATCGTTAGCCCTGTGGTGCCCGTTACCTCCGTAAATATGGAAAGCAGCCGGCAGGCCGCTGGCCACTTCGGAACCTGAACCAGGGAAGACAAGAGGAAGATATGCAGAATGAACCCGATGCCTGAGCCCAGCCTGATTCCCAGGCTGAGACTGAAATCCGGCAATACCATCGCTCTCGGGCCCGGAAAAGCTCAGCTCCTTGAGCTTATCGGGCAATACCGCTCAATCTCCGCCGCCGCCCGGGCCATGAAGATGAGTTACCGGAGAGCCTGGCTGCTGGTAGATACCATGAATTCATGTTTCCGACAGCCATTGGTACTCACCAGCACTGGAGGCTCTCAAGGCGGAGGTGCCGAACTCTCTGCCGAAGGAGTGAAAGTGCTGACTCTCTACCGACAGTATGAAAAAGCAGTAGCAGAATGCCCCGAACTCACTGAACTCGCGGCCATGCTGGACGACACATCCACAACCTGAAGCCTGTCAGCAAAACAGGTTGTGCTTGTTTCCAGCCGCTGGCAACGCTACCATCTTTACCGTTATATACCAGTGGATATAAGGAAATCAGTCCATGCCGATGCTCATAAAAAGCGCCCATGACAGAGTACACCTGTGCATAGGGTTCTGCCTGCTACTGACATTCAACAGTTTTGCGCACGCAACTGATGTCCGTATCGCTGTAGCCGCCAACTTTACCGACACCAACCGTGACCTTATTGCTGCCTTTGGCAGGGCTACCGGGCTGGAAGCGGTGGCAAGCTATGGATCCACCGGAAAGCTCTATGCCCAAATAGAAAATGGCGCTCCATTCGACGTATTCCTTGCAGCCGACAGCCGCCGTCCCGAGCTTCTTGAGAAGAATGGCCTGGGCGTAGCAGGAACCCGTTTCAATTATGCACAAGGAAAGCTGGTGCTATGGAGCCCTGTATCTGGAACGTTTGACGACCCCAGGGCCTGGCTGGAATCTGGCGATTTTTCCCGACTGGCCATTGCGAATCCCAAAACGGCACCTTATGGCCTGGCTGCCCGGGAGGTACTCTCCACGTTAAACCTCTGGGAGGCGTTGCAGGATCGCCTTGTTCGTGGCGACTCCATTGCCCAGACCTTTCAGTTTGTGGCCACCGCCAATGCCCAGTCAGGCTTTGTAGCCCTCTCACAGGTACGCGGCTGGGGTAAAGAAGACGGCTCACTATGGATGATTCCGCAAAGCTACTATGCCCCTATTAACCAGCAGGCTATCCTTCTGAGCCGCGGCGAGAATAATGATGCAGCGCGCCAATGGCTCAGATTCCTGCGCAGTGACATAGCCAGAAGCATCATCGAAAATTCTGGTTATGAAACCGAACACTGAACAGTAACCGGCAGATAACATGGACATATACTGGGAGCCCGTGTGGCTGACCCTGAAACTTGCAGGCTTTACTACCGCGGTACTCCTCGTGGTGGGCACGCCTGTTGCCTGGTGGCTGGCCCGCAGCAACCACTGGGTAAGGCAGCCTGTTGCAGCAATCGTTGCTTTGCCCCTGGTATTGCCGCCTACAGTTCTCGGGTTTTACCTTCTGGTGCTCATGGGCCCCAAGGGCATGGTCGGCAAGCTCACCGAACAGCTGGGTCTGGGTTTACTGCCATTCACCTTCGAGGGGCTGGTGATTGCATCGGTCATCTATTCACTACCCTTTACCGTTCAGCCTCTGCAAAACGCATTCGGATCCATTAACCAGCAACTTCTTGAGGTAGCATCCACCCTCCGCGCCTCACCCCGGGATCGCTTTTTCTCCATTGTTCTTCCTCTGGCCCGCCCCGGATTTCTTACCGCCGGCGTTCTCACGTTTGCCCATACCATCGGCGAGTTTGGCGTAGTACTAATGATCGGAGGCAACATCCCCGGTGAAACCAAAGTGCTTTCTGTGGCTATCTACGACCACGTTGAGTCTCTGGAATACGCCCAGGCCCATTGGCTGGCCGCAGGAATGGTTGTGTTTTCCTTTGTGGTACTCGTGACGCTGTATTCACTTAATGGCCGGCTGCAGCCGGGGCTGGTGAAATAGTGGCTACGTCAGGAATACAGGCGCGTTTCTGCTGCCACTTCGGAACATTTACACTGGATGTCGATCTGGACTTGCCGGGCAACGGGCTCACCGCGCTGTTTGGGCATTCCGGCTGCGGCAAAACAACACTGCTTCGTTGTATGGCCGGCTTGCAGGTGGCGGCCGGCGCTATGTGTGTAAATGGAGTTGAATGGCAGAGCGAGACGGGCAGCCGCCCGGTTCACCAGCGGCCCTTAGCCTATGTGTTTCAGGAAACCGGTCTGTTCCCTCACCTTTCAGTAAAGCGCAACCTGATGTACGGGTACCGGCGCATACCTCAGAGTGATCGCCAGATTTCCTTCGATCAGGCCACAGAGTGGCTCGGCCTTTCCCGGCTGCTTGAACGTATGCCCGATAAGCTCTCTGGCGGTGAACGCCAGCGTGTGGCTATCGCCCGGGCACTGCTGACCAGCCCCAGACTGCTCCTGATGGACGAGCCTCTGTCTGCGCTCGACCAGAACAGCAAGCAGGAAATCATGCCTTATCTGGAAGCTCTGCGGGACAACCTGGCCATTCCTATACTCTATGTTTCCCACTCAACAACAGAAGTCGCCAGGCTGGCAGACCATATTGTGATAATGGGTAAAGGACGGGTGGTTGCTGAAGGCCCACTGCAACAGATCATGGCGCGTACAGACCAGCCTTTCGGGCTTGAGGAAGATGCGGGGGTTATTCTCGACGCCCGCATATCAAAACGTGACGACCGCTGGCACCTGTGCCGCGCAGATTTCACGGGGGGGCACCTCTGGGTGCGGGCTGAAGGCATGGAAATCGGGAAGAGCATCCGCTTGCAGGTGCTGGCAAGGGATATCAGCCTGGCCAGGAGCAAACAAACCGATCAGAGTATTCAGAATCTGCTGCCCGCCATCGTAGACGAAGTTGCTTCAGATGTATGTCCGGGTATCTCCATGGTACGCCTGCTCGCAGGGCAAACTCCCTTTCTATCACGCCTGACCTCGCGAGCCGTACATACCCTGGCTCTTGCGCCCGGGCAGCGGCTGTGGATGCAGGTGAAGTCTGTAGCAATTGTTGACTGACGGAGCTTCTGATTCAGGAACTCCACATTGACTCATCGGGTACCGAACACCACCATGGTTTTGCCTTTCACTCTGACCAGCCCCTGATCTTCGAGAGTCTTCAGGACCCTGCCTACCATTTCCCGGGAACAACCCACAATACGGCCGATCTCCTGACGGGTAATCTTTATCTGCATACCATCAGGGTGAGTCATGGCGTCCGGCTCCTTGCACAAGTCCAGCAAGGTGCGGGCAACCCGCCCGGTGACGTCCAGAAAAGCCAGGTCGCCGACTTTACGTGTCGTCTGGCGCAACCGGGAGGCCATCTGTTCGCCGATAAAGTAGAGCACCCCGAGATCCTGCTGGGCTATTTCCCGGAATTTCGGGTAGCTTATCTCCGCAACCTCACATTCGGTTTTAGCCTTCACCCAGGCGCTGCGGGAATCCATATTGTCGAACAGCCCCATCTCGCCAAAGAAATCCCCGGCATTTAGGTAAGCCATGATCATCTCACGGCCATCATCGTCTTCAATGATAACCGTGACGGAACCCTTGACGATGTAGAAGAGGGAGTCGCTTTTGTCACCTGCGTAAATAATGGTGCTCTTGGCCGGATACCGGCGACGATGACACTGCGAAAGAAAATAATCGAGATGTTTGGTCTTCTGCTCAACCGGCTTGACGATAGTAGCCATAATGCGAGTCGTGCCTCCTCAAATACTAGCGGGTTCCGATGTTTGTTATTCACCCGGCTTTCCCTGCGGGCTCATTTTTTTGTACAAATCCTAGTAACTTATAGCAAGAAGGCATGCTTCGGGCAACTGGAAACAGGATACAAGATGTATCCTGAACGAGCACAGTCAACTGTCAGTATACCCGGGTTGTGCTAGCATCTCGTCCAAACCGTATATCCCGGGGCCAGCCAACGCCCGCCCCCTGTTCAACAGGAGATTACCTTTCATGAAAGCAACCGTCGACTGGACAGGCAACGCCAGCTTCCGGGCCACCAGTGGCACCGGACACTCAGTGCAACTGGACGGCCCCCCCGATCACGGCGGCGAAAACCTGGGCCCCCGCCCCATGGAAATGCTGCTGATGGGCCTTGGGGGCTGTTCATCGTTTGATGTTATGAGCATCCTGAAAAAAAGCCGCCAGGATGTCACAGCCTGCCATGCCGAACTGGAAGCCGAGCGGGCAGACGCCATACCTTCAGTGTTTACAAAGATCCATCTTCATTTTGTAGTGACCGGCCGCAACCTCAAGGAAAATCAGGTAAAGCGTGCCGTAAGCCTGTCAGCCGAGAAGTATTGCTCCGCCTCAATCATGCTTGAACAGGCGGGCGTAGAAATTACCCACAGCCACGAAATACACAACGCGGAATAAGCTGTACTCACAACACTATTCAATAGCGGGTGGGGCGTGCATAATACCGCCCTTTCTCCGCCGGTCTGCGCAAAAGGTGAACAACCTGGTCAGTAGTCGGTGGCGGCCTATGCAGAGCATGTACTGCGTGCCCTGCTGTCATTCATCTCCATTATCCGGAGGGGCTGAGCATGGAACCAAAACTCCAGTTGCACGGTTTCAACAACCTGACCAAATCCCTGAGCTTCAACATCTACGACATCTGTTACGCGCAGACTGAAGAGCAACGCGAAGCCTATATTGATTACATTGACGAGATGTACAATGCAGAGCGTCTGACCCAGATCCTGACCGACGTCGTCAAGATCATCGGCGCGAACATTCTCAACATCGCCCGCCAGGACTATGAGCCTCACGGTGCATCGGTCACTATGCTGATCGCTGAGCACGAATTGAGCGGCGGCAACGAGCCTGATAACGAAGAATCCCCCGGACCGTTTCCAGATACCATCGTAGCCCATCTGGATAAAAGCCACGTTACCGTGCACACCTACCCTGAGAGCCATCCTCACGAGGGCATCAGCACCTTCCGGGCCGACATAGATGTTTCAACCTGTGGTCTGATCTCACCCCTGAAGGTACTGAACTACCTGATTCACAGCTTCGATTCCGACGTGGTTACCGTCGACTATCGTATTCGCGGATTTACCCGTGATGTGGACGGAACCAAGCACTACATCGATCACAACATCAACTCGATTCAGAACTATCTGACCGAAGATACGCAGAACGCCTATCAGATGATTGATGTGAATGTTTACCAGGAAAATCTTTTCCATACCAAGATGATGCTTAAGGATTTCAACCTGGATAACTATGTGTTCGGAGTAAACGCCAGCGATCTGGATCCGCAGGTAGCGCAATCCATCGAAGATCGCCTGCGCCGGGAAATGCTGGAGATTTTCTACTCCCGTAACGTGGAATAGCACTGGCAGTACTGGAAATCTGAAGGCATCAGGCAAAAGATTTCTGGGCAATCAGGCGCTGCACCATGGGCCGTACAATCAGGTCCATGGCCAGCGCCATTTTTGTGCCCGGAATAACCAGAGTGTCATGCCGGGAAAGCGTACTGTTCTGTATAGCCTGCAGGAGATAAGAGAAATCCACCTCGGCAGCATCCCGGAAACGGATCACCAGCATGCTCTCATCTTCCGTGGGAACATCCCGGACAACAAACGGGTTGGAAGTATCCACCAGCGGGATGCGCTGGAAGTTAATGTGGGTATGTGAAAATTGCGGGACTATATCGTGAACGTAATCATCCATCCGGTTGATGATTGTTGCGACTACCGCTTCCTCGCTGTAGCCACGCTGATGAGTGTCCCGGTGAATCTTCTGGATCCACTCAAGGTTGACAATGGGCACCACACCAATAAGCAAGTCCACATACTGGGCAATATTAAACGCCTCACTCACCACCGCCCCGTGCAGTCCTTCATAGAACAAGAGATCAGTGTCCGGCTGTAGCGATCCCCAGGCCGTGAACGTGCCCGGCTTGTGACCCTCTGTCTGCAAGGCCCGGTCTTCATCATGAACATACTGACGATAACGCCCGTTGCCGGTATGGCTGTAGTCATAAAACAGCGCCTCCAGCTTATCGATATGATTAGCGGCAAGGGCAAAGTGATTGCGCTCACCAAACTGGCCTTTAGCGGCAAGCCGCGCCATCTGTTCCCGGTTATAGCGGTGAAAGCTGTCACCACTGACCATAGCGGCAACCAGCCCCTCACCAGCAAACATGCGCCGGAATATATGGCCGGTAGTGCTGGTACCTGCGCCGGACGAACCGGTGACCGCAATAATGGGGTGACGTTTTGACATAGCTGGAGCGCGCCGTGGGTTAGAGGAGGTTCGGGAAAAATCAGTTAAGGCTGTCGAGCGAACGGGGCTTTTCGATCACAAAACCCTGAGCGTAATCCACACCCAAATGCCTCAACGTATCCAGAACATCGCGTGATTCAACCTGGCCAGCAATCACTTCCCGATCCATATAGTGCGCCATATCCACCATGGATTGCACCATTGCACGATCGGTTTCGCTGGTATTGATCTGGCTGGTAAAAGCACTGTCTATCTTGATCAGATCAACCGGAAGTGAGCGCATGAACTCGAAAGAATTGGGGCCGCTGCCGACGTTTCCAAGACAGAATCTGCATCCCAGCTCTTTCATCTCGAGAATAAAGTCCGCTACTGCTTCCATATCATTAATGGCTGAGGCTTCGGTTACTTCAAACCATAGACGCTCAATGGGCGCGTCGTTATCGCTCAGTTTTTCATAAATGTATTCAAGCAACGACTGGTCATTCAGTGAGTAACCGGACAGGTTGATACACACCCCACCAAGATCACGAGGATCCGGCGCCTGCACCCGCAACCAGTCCAGCATATGGCCGACAACCCAGCGATCAACCGCCTGCATGCGATCATAGCGTTCAGCCATACGTACAAAGTCACGGCCGGTAATCAAGGCACCTGCGTCGTCGTACATACTGATCAGAACTTCATACTGGGCCGCCATGTTAGTACGGCTGTGCAAGGGGATAATCTTCTGGCACCGCAGCAGCATCCGTTCTTCATCCAGATCACCAAGGCTGGCCACCTTGGCTGCAATCTGTTCCTGACGTGCCTGATCATCCGCACCCAGCGTATATTCAGCGACTTTTCCATGTCCTTTCTGTCTGGACTCAGCCAAAGCCTGTTCGGACGCTCTCAGCCAGCGCTCAGCACTGACCAGACCTGGCAACTCTGGTACCAGACCTACACTGGCAGACAAACTATAGCTACTGCTACCGTGGACAAACTCTGTGCCCTCTACAGTTGCAATCAGATCGCGAGCTACATCGCCGGCATTTTCAGCCGGCACCAGCATGCCAAATTCATTTCCCGCAAGCCGGGCCAGGGGCATTCCGCCTCCCACATGCTTGCGCAGCATATCGGCGACATTTTTCAGCGTGTCATCTCCGGCCTGATAGCCCGCAGTATCGTTCAAAAGACGGAAATTGCGTAAGTCCAGCCGCAGTAGCGAGCGCTCATCTTCGCGCCGTGCCAGTTGCTGATCGAGCGTCCGTTCAAACTCACGACGACCGAGGAGACCGGTCAGCTCGTCATGGGTAGAAGCCCACGACAACTGGTCATAGACCTTACGCACCATGCGGTCGATGCTTTCATCCACCAATGGCCGTTCGTACTGACCGTCAGGCACAATTACGCCTTTGCGCATGTGGCGCGCCAGGGCTTCCAGATCAAGCTCGACAACCCGCATACCCTGATGATTCACAAAAACAAACCGGCTGAACCCTCGGGCCACCCAGACAAGACGGATATACTGTGGCTCGTCGGGCTTTTCCTGATCCCGCAGCCAATCACCTGTCCGAAGCTTCTGAGCCCGGTTCACCCAACGCTGAAGGCTACGCTGTTCGCGTTCTGACAGCGACTGCCGGATATCCTTGTCAGCCGCCGGCAGCGGCACCTCCACCATTTCCGGTGGTTTATCCGAACTGCGCACCAGAAACTGTTTCAGCTCATCACGTATCTGGGCTGACGGCATATGGTTGCTTGAAATCGACGCCAGGCCATCCTGAATAACCCGAAGCAACTCTGGCAGGTTCACTGTGCTGGCAGGATCCTCTGCAAACACCAGCAATGAATCAACAACCGAGAGATAATCCTGCCAGACCTGGCTGTCGGGTCCCTGACGGATCCAGGTCAGCGACAACAAATCCTGCCAGCCACCATCAAGCAGGCTGAGCACTGCTTTCGGTACTTTTCGTCCCGCAAGTTTCCGGTTCAGTACATCTGCAACCGCAGTCTTGGACTCTGAAACTTTCTGGGCGCCCTCCGCTGCAGCGGTTACCCGTTCAACATTCCGCCGGTAAACCAGGTTCTGGCGATCAATCAGATCGTCGAGTTCCTGAACCGTCTGCTCAAAAACCCCGACATCCTGTTCAAATTCCGAGGTAATACGCTGGATAAGCTCATCAACACGGCGCTGAACAACCGGATTGAGCCGCCCCCCCTTGATACCAAGCTGGGCCAGTCGGTTCATCACCCCCCTGACAGGACTGTTTTTGTCATCAAAAAATGCAGGGTCACGCATGACAACTTTGAGAACCGGCACTTCAAGCTGGCGCATCCGTCTCTGGGCATATTCACTCAGCTTGGGGCTCTCAGTAACCGAGTTGAAGAAACGGTCAACAACATCAAGCGTACTCTGCTGGTCATCATCCAGTTTTTTTGCGCCACTCTCGCGGACTTTCCCAACTACCCTCTCACGCAGCGGGATAACATTACTGGCACTGACAACAGGTTCGGTCTGAAGCTGCTGAAGCTCGCGCTGCAACTCACCCGAAGACATTGGCACCGCGTTGACGGGGAAGGGCTCAGGCTCAGTCTCACCACGCACTGCCCGACTGGCCGCAAGAGTTCCAAGCAAATTTCGCACGGTTGCAAACGCTGTTTGCGCTGCCTGAGCATAGCTCCTGAACTCGCTACCCAGGCGTGTTTTGCCAGGCCCGGTATCGCGACCTACAGGCTCGGGCTTCGACGGCACCCCACCGGCAGCTGAAAGCCCACTGTGCACTGGCGCAGCGGTTGTCGGTTTCAACATGGCCTGAACCGGCTCACCGGGGTTTCCGGCTTCTGGCTTCCGGGCCGGAACCGTTTTGTTCTGAGTGCTTCCAGCGGTGTGTTCACTAAGATACTTGCTGAGATCCAGCTCAGGTAACACGCCATGACGAATCAGGATATTGTTCAGTTCTTGATATAGCGGCCCCAGATGGAGCAGTACAGACTGTTCAAACACCTTCAGGCAAATTTTTTCAACTTCCCTGGAGGCCTTGAGCTGGCTCAACCCCGAATGAAACGACTCACAGACAAGTGACGGACCCAGGGGATTATGGTGCCCTGTCGCATTAGCGATACCAAGCTTGTCCAGACGGAGCTTCAGCTGCAGCAAATCTTTGCGGTACAGGGTGTCAGCCTTGGTAACCATAACCCGGATTGTCAGCCAGTCTTCAAACTCGCCCTTGTCTACCATCGAAAGTTCTGAACCAGGAAAGCCTTTGGGGGAAGGCTTGAGGGGGGATTCCAGATTGCGCGCTATCTGATGCCATATTACTCGTTGCCGGGTCTGAACCTGGCCAGAAAAATCCATCAGCTCATTTGCCTGCTGGTCGCTCTTGGCCTCGTGGGCAGCATCTCGCAGCGCCGCTCCCATTTGCACGAAACAAGCGTCCATGAGCGGTTCGACATGCTGTATAAGCGCACGTGCAGACTGATGCAGAACAAACTGTACCCGCTCACTCGGGGCACGCAATGAAGCACGCTCCTGAGTATTGGAGCCGCCACACTGTTGAAGCATCGCCGCAACGGCTTCCGGGTTGGTACGTGTGAAATTAACGCCCATAGCACCGTCGATGCGACGGACAATGCTGACATGGAGTTCATGCCGGCGCTCTCCATCCGGATCCCGGAAGCGCACGATCAGCTCAGGTGGCGTACCAGAAGCAAAAACCCGCTCAAGCTTCAGGGATGTCTCGCCGGAATAGCGGACAAACAAGCCTTCAGGGCAGAAATCTGCAACCTGACATGGCAAAGTCTCACCAGTACCCAGAACAATCTGGGCAGCAAGTTTGATGGGTTTGCGAGGGCTGCTGCGACGTTCTCTCGGATCCATGAACTACCTGATATTGGGCAAAGCCGGAAAGAGACAGATGCTCGGCTGACGTCTCTGAAAATAGTGGCCAAAACCACACGTTGTTATGGTAAAAATGTCGGTCCTTATAACCGCAACCATAAGTGTACTATAGTGGCCAGTTACGGGCACACTAACAGTGCAATCTTAACTGCCGCAATCTCAAAACAGCCTGCTCAGATGTGCACAGCTTTACCACTGATAACAATTCTGAGCGACTCCCGCGCCAGCGGGCGCCTGGCACAATCTGTCAAAGCGGCTTGAAGAAAACCTTTGAGTTACGCTGAGTATTGTAAGATGCGAGCTTGGGCCCGGGCAAAGCCTGAACCGTGCTGGGCTGAAACCCCCGCTCGCGAAACCAGTGCTCTGTTTGTGTGGTGAGCACGAACAGCTTCTGGATTCCCTGACTACGGGCATGCTTTTCGACCATCAACAGAATTTCGTCGCCACGACCGGCGCGACGATACGCAGAATCCACTGCAAAACAAGAGAGCTCACCTGCGCCTTCATCCGGATAATTATGCAGCGCGGCGCAACCGACAATGGTGCCGTCACGTTCCGCGACAACAAAGTGTTCAATATCAGTCTCCAGCATTTCCCGGGACCGACGCACCAGAATACCCTGTTCTTCCAGCGGCTCTATCAATCCAAGAATGCCACCGATGTCCTCAGCACGCGCCTTGCGAACCTGTTCGTAATGATCACCACTGACCAGCGTACCTGTACCATCCCGGGTGAAAAGCTCTTCCAGCAGCGCACCGTCATTAACGTAACTGATGATATGAGCCCGTTTGACGCCTTTGACGCAGGCATCGCTGGCTGCCCGAAGAAGATCTGCGTCGTGCCCTGTTATGGTTCCATCAGCCAGACGCTCCGGTGCCTGCCTTGCTGAAAGCTCACGGATCAGGGACCCGTCCTGCTCAAGCAAACCCTGATCATCAATGAATACAATTAGTTTTTCTGCCCGCAGAGCCGCAGCCACCTGGCTGCCAACGTCTTCGTACGACAGATTAAAAGTATCTCCAGTCGGTGAATAACCCATGGGGGGCAGCAAAACAATGTGGCCCTGCTCCAGAAGTTTCTCGATGCCGGAAACATCAACGCGCCGCACCTTGCCGGTGTAGCCAAAATCGATTCCGTCCAGCACGCCAACCGGTCTGGCCGTTACATAGTTACCACTGCTCACACGGATGCGGGCGTTGTGCATGGGTGAATTAACCAGCCCCATGGACAACTGGCTTTCAAGATGTGCCCGCAGGCCACCGGTCGCCTCCATAACCAGGGGCAAATGATTCTCGGGAGTAATACGCAGACTGCGTGAAAATGACGATTTCAGGCCCGCATCATCCAGGCGTTTCTGGATTTGCGGGCGCGCACCAAAAGCAACAACCAGACGCACCCCAAGACTGCTCAGCAGTGCAATATCGTGGATGATGTTGATGAAGTTTTCATGTTCGACTGCATCACCCGGAATGTTCAATACAACCGTACGACCGCGGTGAGCATTGATGTAGGGCGATGAATGGCGAAATGAATGCAGCCAGCCGTTTGATTTCAAGTATTGCTCTCCAATCCGCGTTTCTTGCAAGTTTCCGGTTACTTAAAGGCAAAACTGCCGGATAAGGCCCCGGAGAATTTTCACCGTGGGCTCCAATTGTGACAACTCCAGAAACTCATCAGGTTGGTGAGCCTGATCAATTGAACCCGGGCCCATAACCAGCGTTTCCATACCAAGCTTCTGCAACCAGGGGGCTTCGGTTGCAAAAGCGACCGCTTGGGCGGTGTGGCCTGTAAGCCTCTCACAAGCCTTTACCAGCACCGCATCTGGCGGGGTTTCAAAAGGTGGAACACCGTCGAACAGCGGTTCGAACTCCATAATTAATCCGCGTCGCTCAGCCACCGGCTGGATTTTCTGCAGGATAGTCTGACGCAGATTCTCCATATTCATTCCCGGCAAGGGTCGCAGGTCAAAGTGCAGCTCACACCGGGCACAGATACGGTTAGGGCTGTCACCTCCGTGGATGCAGCCGAGATTAAGGGTGGGTACCTGCACGTCAAAATTCGGGTTGCGGTACTGCTCCTGCCAGTCTTGGCGCAGGGCCAGAAGCTCGCCCAGCGCCTCGTGCATACCCTCAAGGGCATTGCGCCCCAACCCCGGATCGGAAGAGTGACCAGATTGCCCCTCAAACGTTAACCGCTCCATCATGATGCCTTTGTGCATACGCACAGGCCTGAGGCTGGTAGGCTCACCGATAACCGCGTAACGGGCTTTCGGCTTGCCGGCTTCCGCCAGAGCCCTGGCGCCATTCATAGAGCTTTCTTCATCCGCTGTTGCAAGGATAATCAGGGGCTGTTTCAGATCGCCAGCGGTAAAGGCTTTGGCAGCCTCAATCGCCAGGGGGAAAAACCCTTTCATATCGCAGGTCCCCAGGCCGTACCAGCGATTATCACGCTCGGTCAGGGTAAAGGGATCACTCTGCCAGCGTTTGTCATCAAAAGGCACAGTGTCTGTATGGCCGGCAAGCACAAGCCCCCCGGAACCACGCCCCAGAGTAGCAACCAGGTTGTACTTGCCAAGCATGCCAGGCACCGCCAGAATTTCCACTGAAAACCCCAAGGCCTCCAGCCATTCCCCAAGCGTTCGCACTACCGGCTCGTTGCTCTGATCCCACTCGGCCGATGCGCTACTGATAGACGGCAACCCAACAAGCCTTTCCAGCATCTCGCGCACATTCGGGACTGTTTCGGCACGGCTGATTGGCTTACGGCTGCCATCTTCGTCACGGGGCTGATGCATTGTGCCTCCTGGTGTGGCCTGAACCCTATTGAACCTGGCCGCGCCGCCAGACTTCAAACATGGTGATTGCGCGGACAGCTATCGGATAGACCACCTCACCGCCAGCCACCTCACGAGCGATTTCCATCTCCCGTTCGGTAACACTCGCAAGACGCCCGTCCACCACATTACTGTTCGAGAGAGACACTCGAACCTTACGTCCGATCCACTCAGTCGCCTGCTCAATATCTTCGGCATGCCAGCGGACAACCTCCGGGTTCTCCCGGGGAACCAGAGGTTCAAGAACTTCTTTGGGAAGCTCCGGGGCAACCGGCTCGGCTTTACGAAGAAAAATATCAGGTACCATGGCACCATTATATTCCAGTGCCCAGGCCACGGAGCCATCAGCGCTCTCATCCTCTGAGCGCACCGGGATCCCCAGCGATTCAGAACCTGGCCGTAAAGTCACGGATATCTCCCCGCCCTCAAGCAGCCACTGCCGGTACAGAGCCTGCAACTGTTCGCTTGCACGCCAGCCCCTCGACTGCAGACCTGCTTTGAAGGAATTCAGTGCACGCCCCGCCCACTGAGCCGGATCTACACCTGCTTCTCGGGCGCAATAGGCTGCAACCCGCCGCATAAGGCCGCCGTCCCTCAACTTCAGCTCAAGTGGCTGGGCCGAACTTGTCAGCGTTAACTCAGGAGATAACAGGTTTATACGGGCGCCTGGCCACTTAAGCTCCAGACTGCCAGTATTGGCAGAATTCAGTTCAAGATGAAGACGGTAAGGGGACTGGTGCACAATGAGTTCACCGGCCAGACGGGTGATACCCATACGTAACAGATCACCACTACCAAGCTGCTGCCGCGGATCCGGTGCACAGGGAAGCATAAATAAAGACGCCGGTTCACTCCCGCTGGCGCCATCTGCAGTAACCCAGTTGCGGAACATGGTCGCCTCAAGCACCAATGCCAGCCCTTCGGCCTGCAGCGACCAGCTGGCAGGCAGATCAGAAGGGTCCACCAGAGCTTTGAGCAAGGCGATGGGTGAGCCGGCATCAAACTCGGCCCGACCTATAAACAATGGCTGGGTCAGTTCGAAATCCTGCCAGGACGCACCGGACAGTACCAGGCGACCTTCGACTCCGGAGCCAATTTTCCCACGCTCCAGCACCCCACTCTCGCCAAGGGCCTGGCGAGCTTCTGACATGCGCTGATCAGCCAGCCACCATACTCCGGCCTTGAAGGCTGCAAAGCCAAGCAAGGCGGTCAGAATCAATATTGTTAGCAGACGTTTCATCCGGAAAGTCCTCAGGCAGAGCCCGTCAGTTGCGGGAAATCAGGGTGCCGACACCCTCATCCGTGAAAATTTCCAGCAGACACGCATTAGCCACACGGCCATCAATGATATGAGAGGTACGCACACCATTCTCGACAGCGCTCAGCGCACAGCGGATTTTCGGCAGCATGCCACCGTGAATGGTGCCGTCTTCAATCAGGTCATTCACTTGCTGGGCGGTCAGTCCGGTAAGCACCTTGTCTTCCTTGCTCTTCAGCCCAGACACATTGGTCAGCAGCATCAGCTTTTCAGCCTTCATGGCCTCTGCAACCTTACCAGCGACGAGGTCTGCATTGATATTGTAGGAGGTGCCATCCGGTCCAACACCGATAGGCGCGATCACAGGAATCACGTTACTTCGGGTGAACATATCGATCACGTCAACATTGATACTGGCCACCTCGCCAACACGCCCTATATCAATAATCTCGGGACGCTCCAGCTCCGGGGAACGATCCACAACTTCGAGCTTCCGGGCGCGAATGAGGTTGGCGTCCTTACCGGTCAAGCCGATAGCTGTACCGCCCTGAGCATTGATCAGAGAGACAATCTCCTTGTTTACCTGCCCTCCCAGCACCATTTCCACCACATCCATCGTTTCGGCATCGGTAACACGCATACCATTCACAAAACGGGACTGGATATTGAGGCGCTTCAGCAACTCGCCGATCTGGGGGCCGCCACCATGGACAACAATGGGGTTAATACCCACGAGTTTCATAAGCACGACATCACGGGCGAAACTGCGCTTCAGCTCCTCATTCTCCATGGCGTTACCGCCATACTTGATAACAACGGTTTTTCCCGTAAATCTTTGAATATACGGTAACCCGCGGCTCAGTACTGTAGCCACCTGCATTGCTGTTTCACGATCCAGCGTCATCTTGTTGCCTTAGTAAATCAGTATTAAAAATCGGGAGTCTGCACACATGCAGGGCTGATATCAGAACCTGGCTACGAGATCCGGCGCGGCGTTCTTCAGCTGAGCCCGGAAAACACCTTTTATCCGTTCCAGTGCCTCCTGCGTTTCAGCCTCAAAACGCAAAACCAGAACCGGCGTGGTATTGGATGCGCGGCACAAACCCCAGCCGTCAGCGTAATCCACACGAATACCATCTATGTTGCTGACATTACCGTCACCAAATTCACCCTCGCTGGTCAACCTGTCCATAATGGTGAACTTGCTGGAATCTGTCACTTCAACGTTAAGCTCCGGAGTGCTGATATCTTCCGGAAAGTCTTCAAACACCTCATCACTATGCCGGTCTTCAATACCCAGTATTTCAAGAAGTCGCGCAGCCGCATAGAGCCCGTCATCAAACCCGTACCAGCGCTCTGCGAAGAAAATATGACCACTCATCTCCCCCGCCAGCAGAGCTCCAGTTTCCTTCATCTTTGCCTTCATCAGCGAGTGGCCGGTTTTCCACATAATGGGTCGCCCGCCAGCTTCGGAAATCACGCCTGCAAGGCGGCGACTGCACTTCACATCATAAAGCACATCGGCCCCGGGATTCCGTGAAACCACGTCACGGGCAAAGAGCATCAGCAGGCGATCCGGCCAGATAATCTTGCCTGTATTGGTCACCAGACCCAACCGGTCACCGTCGCCATCAAACGCCACACCAAGATCAGCGCCTTCGGCTTTAACCCTCTCAATCAAGTCAACAAGGTTCGCTGGCTTGCCAGGATCGGGATGGTGGTTCGGGAAATCTCCGTCAACATCGCAGTATAGCGGAATCACTTCGCATCCCAGTTCTTCGATAAGCATGGGGCCCAACTCTCCAGCGATACCATTGCCGGCATCCACCACAACCTTGAGCGGTGCTGCGACAGCAATATCACCAAGAATGCGGTCAAGGTATGCCCTGCGAACATCTTCAGAGGACTGGGTACCGCGGCCTGCAGCAAGGTCGCCTGTCTGAACTCGCCGGTAGAGCGCCTGAATAGCCGCGCCAGAGAGAGTTTCACCGCCCAGCATGATTTTGAGTCCGTTATAGTTAGCCGGGTTGTGGCTGCCCGTCACCATAACGCCTGACCCGTTCTCAAGATAATGGGTCGCAAAATAGAGTACTGGCGTTGGAACAGCACCCACATGAATAACATTACAGCCCGAGGCCATAACACCTCTGGCCAGCGAATCCGCTAACTCAGGGCTTGAGTGACGGCCGTCGTAGCCAATGCACAACGACGCCAGCCCGCGACTGATTGCTTCTGAGCCTATAGCCATGCCAATACGTTCAACAATGGCCGGAGACAAAGTCTCGCCGACAATGCCCCTGATATCGTAAGCCCGGAAAATATCCGGTGACATCTCTACGGAAAACTCATCCGCCTCTTCAACTCCCGGCATTTCGCCGCCGCTGAAAAATGAACTGTCATTATTGCCGCTTCCAAAGCCCAGAACATCTTCATCACCATCGAGCATGTCGATGTCCGGCAGTTCCTTGTCCTGAAACAGAGGTTCAGCATCTACAGTTTCAGCCGTCCTTGTACTCTTCGTGGGCTTCGACCGGGCATTTTCCGCCGCCTTGGCCACACGTTTTTCCGTCACCTGAGACAACCGGTAGAGCACCTCACCGGCGGAGGCAACCATATCCCATTTCAAAGCAGGCACTTTCTGGCGCTCACCGCCAAACACCTTGTGAGCCCATTGAATCAGGCTCGTCACTTCATGGCGCAGACCTTTCTGAGCGCTGATCAACAGCCACCACACCAGGATTGCCGCCACCAAAACCGGAATGCCGACCAGAAGCGCCACCATCAGGGTACTGACAGTTGATTCCGGCAGATCGCCCGGATTATAACGAACAGTCCAGTCGGGGTTGACGAGTGTCCGGACTTCCGTCGCGCCTGTGTCGGCACCGTTCCCCTTGCCAACAAATGTTCGGGGGGCCCCGGAGACAGTCTGAACCAGTGACATATCCCCTCCGAGGCGCGTGTTGACCACGGAAAGAAGCGGCTGTAAAAGTGAAGCATCGAAGACCACCAGAAGACTGCCTACAACGGCCTTGCTGGTCGGATTGCGCACGGGGGCAGCCATCTGCATATACCACTCACTCTCCCGGGGGAAGGCATCCGGGTACAGAGGCTGACCATTTTCTGCGCGACGGGCCAGCTCAAGCCCTGCAAAACCCAGCAGCCCGTTTCCGTTCCCTGTCCTTGGGATCTGGCGATAGGGAAAAAGAAAAGCAGCTTTGACGCCTGGCATGGCGGTAACCAGATTTTTCTCAACGGAGCCCGCATCGATACGCTGCATTAACGTATCAACAACATGGGGCTGGGTTGCCAGACCATTTACGCTCTGCTGCATTAACCCAAGATACTGGTTTAAACGCTGGGAAGCCGCATCGGCTTCAGCGGTTTTCCATGCACTGAAGCGTTGGTCTGCAGCAGGCTGCAGCACCAGAAAATGCACAAGAACAACAGCAATCAAACCCGCCAGAAGAACTACCAATGCCTGACTGAACGCCGTCGAGCCAAGGTGCTTCAGTTTCGAGCCTGCGGGTGCTCGCGTTTTCGGTTTTTTTCCCGCTTTAGCGGCAGGCTGTTCATCAGCAAGCGCTTCGGAAGCTTTCTTCTTACCCAGTTTCATAGTTCATCCTGCAATTATCTTTTTTTTGTCCTGGACAAGCACTTGTCGGAAAAGTATAGACGCCGCAACAAATTCCTGTGTGACGCTTATCGGGTACCGGTAGAGCCAAACCCGCCTTCGCCCCGGCTGCTGGCATCAAAATCGGAAACCACCTCAAAATCTGCCTGGACAACTGGCACCAGTACCAACTGCGCTATCCGCTCACCGACTTCAATGGTAAAAGTCGTATCACCACGATTCCAGCATGACACCATTAACTCGCCCTGATAGTCGGAATCAATCAGGCCAACCAGATTACCAAGCACAATGCCGTGTTTGTGGCCAAGCCCGCTTCTGGGCAGAATCATTGCGGCCAGCGAAGGATCGGCTATGTGTATGGACAGCCCGGTCCGGATCAACTTCGTATCACCCGGCTCCAACGTTAATGGCGCATCAAGACAGGCTCGCAGATCAAGCCCGGCGGAGCCCTCGGTGGCGTATTCCGGAAAAGCAATCTGGTCACCAATCCGGTCATCAAGAATGCGTACCTGTAAATTCTTTCTGCTCATACTATCCCTGCTTCAGGTGTTGGCTGATTAGCGCCACAAGGCGTGCACCAATTGCCTGTTTGGTATCCGGGCCAATAGTTTCCTGCCCTTCCGGCCAGAATACAGTCACGGCATTATTGTCACTGTTGAACCCCAAACCGGGGACGGACACGTCATTTGCAACAATCATGCGCAAGTTCTTGCGCTGCATTTTGTCTTTGGCATATAGGGCAACGTCAGATGTTTCAGCTGCAAAGCCCACGGTAAACGGCGCATCCGGGCGCCCGGCAATAGTAGCCAGGGTGTCCGGATTGCGTATCAGTGGCAGTGACATGTTCTCACTGGATTTCTTGATTTTTCCACTGGCACAGGTCTCAGGCCGGTAATCTGCCACCGCAGCGGTTGCAATAAACAGGTCACAGCCTTCATCCACCGCCCGGGAAGACGCCTGTAACATATCGTTTGCGGTAACGACATTGCGGACTTCGATCCCTGCCGGGACAGGCAATGCCACAGGCCCGCTCACCAGAAGCACACTGGCGCCCGCATCCCGGGCCGCAGCGGCCAGGGCATAACCCATCTTGCCTGAGCTGTGATTGCTGATATAGCGCACAGGGTCGATAGGTTCGCGCGTAGGGCCAGCTGTAATAACCACACGCTTACCCGCAAGCTCACCAGAGCCATCGCCCATTATCAGCCCGGCAATCACCCCCGGCTCAAGCATGCGCCCCGCCCCGGTATCACCACAGGCCTGCTCACCCTGGTCCGGCCCCCAAAGCGTTATCTGCGGATCGTCGCTCAACAGGCGAATGTTGCGCTGCGTACGCGCATTGCCCCACATCGCCTGATTCATAGCAGGCACTACTGCAACAGGCGCCTCTGTGGCACAGCAAACCGTGGTCAACAGATCGTCAGCCATCCCCTGGGCAAGGCGTGCGATGAAATCCGCAGAGGCCGGAGCAACGACCACCTGATCGGCCCACTTTGCCAGCTCTATATGCCCCATGCCAGCTTCAGCTTCCGGATCCAGAAGAGAGGTGCGCACAGGCTCGCCGCTGAGAGCCTGGAAAGTCAACGGCGTCACAAAGGCTTCAGCACCCCGGGTCATGACCACCCTGACCTCATTACCAGACTTTTTCAGCAGGCGTACAAGCTCAGCACTTTTATAGGCCGCAATGCCGCCGGTTATACCCAGCAGAATCTTTCTGACCTTCATAAAGGCTCCGTATCCACTTATAAAGAAAGGCTTATAAGATAGCATGCCCTGACGATACCGACAGCCTGCCAAGGTCCCGGTACGTTTACCGTTTGTTACTTTTTGAAGTAACCTTTGTAATTGAAAGGCGCAGGAAGCGCCAGAAACCACCGGATTATACGCAAGGAAGCTCAAATGACAGATTCTGCCTGGCCCATGGACGAACGCCCCCGGGAACGACTGCTCACCCACGGTGCCGAAAGCCTCTCTGACGCCGAACTGCTGGCAATTTTTCTCCGCACCGGCACTACCGGCATGCCAGTGATGGATCTCTCGCGATTTTTGCTGCAGGAATTTTCCGGATTACGCGGGCTCCTGACCGCCTCCCGCAGACAGTTCTGTGGCGTCAAGGGACTGGGCACAGCAAAGTATGCGCAGGTGCAGGCCGCCATGGAGATGGCCCGGCGGGTTATGGATGAGCCCCTGCGCCAGGGAGATCCGTTGCGCTCACCAGAGGACACCCGGCGCTTTCTCACCAGCCGGCTGGGCACTTATCCTCACGAGGTATTCGCGGGCCTTTTCCTCGACAACCGCCACCGGGTTATCCAGTACCGGGAACTATTCCGCGGCACGATTGATGGCGCAGCCGTATATCCGCGAGAGGTTGTCCGGCAAGCACTGGAAGACAACGCTGCGGCCGTTATTTTTGCCCATAATCACCCTTCCGGTGTTGCAGAACCCAGTCAGGCCGACATTTCGCTGACCAAGCGACTGAAAGAAGCACTTGGACTGGTGGATATCAGGGTTCTTGACCATATGGTAATTGGCCACGGTGAGGTAATATCCCTTGCCGAACGTGGATTGATGTAGATCGCTACAGATTCAGGCCGATAAACTGGCCAATTTCCCAACAATTTTTTGCGTTGCGCTGCTGGTTCTGGTATAAAAGCGTCCCTTTCTGGCGGCGTCTGGCGAGCAGCGTTCAGTTTAGAGGCGCAAACAAGGGGCGTAAGCGTTCCTCGGCAACCAGAGACGCATTAAAAATCGAATTCGCATTTAATAAGACCATTGCTCAGGTCGGAGGCAAGTATGTCCAGAGTTTGTCAGGTAACCGGTAAGCGTCCGGTAGCCGGTAATAATGTATCCCACGCGATGAATCACACTCGTCGTCGCTTTCTGCCGAATCTGCAGAGCCACCGCTTTTGGGTTGAAACCGAGAAGCGTTTCGTGAAGCTGCGCGTATCCACCAAGGGCATGCGCATCATCGACAAAAAAGGCATTGACGCTGTACTGGCCGATCTTCGTGCCCGCGGCGAGAAATTTTAAGGAGTCGCATCATGCGCGAAAAAATCAAGCTGGTATCTTCAGCAGGTACGGGTCATTTCTACACGACCATCAAGAACAAGCGTAACACTCCGGAAAAAATCGAGATCAAAAAGTATGATCCGGTTGTCCGTAAGCACGTTGCGTACAAGGAAGCCAAGATCAAGTAATTCCTGATCTGGTATCCACAAAAAAACCCGGCGATCTGCCGGGTTTTTTTGTGGATATTCCTTATGGGTATCTCAGAATTTCTCCAGATACCCATCCGGCAAAGCTATATCCATAGCAATGGGTAAATGATCCGACATAGGATAACTCACCACCTCCGCCCGCCGGACCTGCAAACTCGGGCTCACAAGAATATGGTCAAGCGCTTTCTCCGGGCGCCAGCTCGGAAAGCTGTGAGCCGTATCAGGCAGAGGCACCAGATCGGTATCCTTGAGCGGCGTCCGGGTCAGAAGCTCCTCAGCATGATTATTCATATCACCCATGAGAATCACATGCCGGTACTTTGAAATCAGCTCACTGATGAAACCGAGCTGGCGCTGCTGCGCCGCTTTGCTTAACGAAAGATGCATCAGCACAAGAACCAGCGGATCCTCTTCAGCACCATATCGAACCACAATGGCTCCGCGCCCTGGAATGAGCCCGGGCAACCGGTATTCTCTCACGTCCAGCGGCCGGAACCGGCTAAGCAAACCATTGCTGTGCTGGGCTATCTGCCCCAGATTGCGGTTCAGCTGCTGATGCCAGTATGGAATACCAGCCGCCTCAGCGAGATATTGCACCTGGTTGATATACCCGCTACGCAGGCTCCCGCCATCACACTCCTGCAAAGCAACCACATCGTAGTTGCTCAACAGCGAGGCTATGCGGTCCAGGTTCTGAATTCGGTTGCGGTAGGGAAGAAAGTGCTGCCAGCTTCGGGTCAGATAGTGACGATAGGATGATGTGCTGATACCCACCTGGATGTTGAACGTCAGCAGCCGGAGGTGACGCTGAGGCTCAAACGCGGGCACATGCTCCAGGCCAGAGTTCGAACCTTTAGGCTCGCCCCGAGCACTGACGATACCATCCAGTTGTTTCCTGAAGCGCTTATACATAGTAAACCTGCTGCCCCGCCAGACGACTCTTCAAGTGAACAAGCCACCCGGCGGGGAACTACTTAAGTCAATCCGCAGCGTGCTCTTTCTCAACCAGATAGTCTACAACCTCCAGCATTGATTCAAGACTTCCTGCCATGGAGGCACTGACCGTGTACTTGCCATTTACAAGCATAGTCGGTGTGCCGGTAATCCGCGCGCCCCGGACTTTTGACTGAGCCTGCTGCATATGGGCATTCACGCCAAAGCTATTGTAGCTCTTAAGGAATTCTTCACGATCCACACCATAACCCGAAACGAAATCGGCCAAAGACTCGCCGTCATTAAGTGGCCGGTGCTGACCTGCCAGCGCATCAAACATATGATCGTGTAATTTATCCAGCGCGTTGAGGGCTTCAAGCGCATAGAAAGCCCTGGCATGGGGCTCCCAGGAGCGACCCAGAGCAGCGGGAATCCGCACATAATTTACATAATCCGGAGCATTTGCCTCCCAGCTCTCAGCCAGCGGCTTGAAGTTGTAGCAATGCGGACAGCCATACCAGAAGACTTCTGCCACCTCAACGCCGGTATCGGCATTTGTGTGCACAGGGGTATCCAGCTTTTTGTAGTGTGTACCTTCTATCCAGTCGGCTGCATAAGCCTGACCAGATACCGCCAGAACTGTTATCAGCAAGGCGGCTTTTCTGAGCGCTCGAAACATGGATGATCTCCAGATTATATGAATGTTGTTACAGGGGAATTATGACCCGTCGAACCTGAAAAGTTCCATCGTTCCGGATTACAGGGTCGAAAGACAAAAAACCCCGCACAGGCGGGGTTTTTCAGACACCGGACTACCGAATCAGTTCAGGCCCGAAATATAGCTGGCGACTGCTTCGATCTCTGCATCCGTCAGCCTGGACGCAACGTCCATCATGATGGCTGAATTAGCACCACTGGCACGCGTACCATCACGATAGGCATTCAGCTGCTTGATCAGATATTCCGCGTTCTGGCCACCAAGATGCGGATAGCCGGCGGGCGCATTGCCCTTGCCCTGCGGATTGTGACAGCCGGCACAGGCCGGTACTCCGGAAGCCATGTTGCCGCCACGGTATACTGCAGCACCTTTCTCTACCAACTCCGGATCTGCCTGGCTGACACCCATATCCTGCGATGCAAAATACGCTGCCAGATCCTGAAGATCCTGCTTGGACTTTCCATCCAGCTGTCCGGTCATCTCCGGAATAACCCGGGCATTTTCCTGAATGGCCACTAACTGGTCATACATGTACCTTTCACCCAGCCCGGCAATTTTAGGATAGGAGCCCATAATAGGCTTCGCCCCACCCTGGCCATGACATGCCTGACAGGCCGCTGCATTCTGTTTTCCCGCTTCAGGATCACCTGCTCCATGCGCCATGGCAGTAAGCCCAACGCCGAATACAAACCCTGCGATCAGTTTCTTCATGCTCGCTCCGCTTCTCTCATCTCGAAAATATTCTTTGTTTGCAGCCGGCAGGCGCTGACCAGTCACGCTCAAAACCGGGACTGACAGCGGTTACGCCAAGCGTACCGCCCGGATTTGGTGTAGCATTATACATTAATCCCTGATAACTGAAATCCAAAGGAAAGCCAACTGCTGTGGACTCTGATCTGACTCAAAAAAGCATCTCTTTTAACAGCGCCCGCTTCCTGGTCAGCGCCCCCCGGTTGGAAGACTGCCCGCCGGACACAGGTGCCGAGGTAGCCTTTGCGGGGCGCTCGAACGCCGGAAAATCCAGTGCGATGAACGCAATCACCGCAAACGGCAAGCTGGCCAGAACCAGTAAAACCCCGGGGCGGACACGCCTCATTAACTTTTTTTCCCTGAATCGTGAGCATGTCCGGCTGGTGGACCTGCCTGGATATGGCTACGCAAAAGTATCCAGGGACATGAAAGACGACTGGCAAAAGCACCTCGGGCATTACCTGAACGATCGCCGATGCCTGCGCGGTCTGGTTCTGGTGATGGATATCCGCCACCCACTTACTGATTTCGATCAGATGATGGTCGAATGGTGCGAGCATAACAAGTTGCCACTGATGATTCTGGCAACCAAAGCCGACAAGCTTAAGTTCGGCCAGGCAAAAAACAGCATGCTGGACATTTCCCGCAGGCTTGAGGAATTCACCTGTGTTGAGCACCTGCTCATGTTTTCATCAACCTCAAAGCGTGGTGTTGATGAATGCCGGGCGGCACTGACTAACTGGCTTGAAGGCTCCGGGGATGTGGGGGAATAACACAGAAAAAACCGGCCTGAAAAAAGCAGGCCGGTAAAACGTCAGGGTTTACGACGTGCTAAAACCTGAGAACTCGCTCAGGAGGCGTCGGAAATGTCCGGATTCCCGGCACCTGACAATATGACAGGATCATCAGCCAAAGGTTCCGGCACTGTTGGCCGATATTGCTCCCGCAACGCCATAACCTCTTTGCGATATGCCGGAGTCAGGTAAGGCATCTCAAGCGTCAGCACCTGATAAATACCCTGCTTCAGTTCGTTAAGAGTCAGGCTTGCGGAAGCCTTGGCGGCATGGGCCGTTTTGAGAAAAGCCATCCAGTTCGTAATAACAAGCCAGACATTCAACGACATGGCCGCCCGGAGAGATTCCTGTTGCGGCGCTATAATTCCGGCATCCGCCAACTTCTCGAATATTCGGCTTATAGCCGCAAGGCACCGGTTGGTAAATTCCCGGTAGTCGTTGCGCAGACGCGAATCTCTGTCCAGAAGATATTCCAGATCCCGATGAAAAAATCGGTAGTTCCAAAGCCCGTCAAACACCGACTCCAGATAAAACGCCATATCATCCAGCGTCATGGGGCGGTCTTCCGGAATATCCAGATAGAAATCGACCAGTTTTTCATATTCCTGGAACAACTCGTAAATGATGTCGGACTTGTTGCGGAAGTGGTAATAAAGATTACCCGGAGAAATTGCCAGATTTGCCGCGATATGATTCGTTGTAACATTCCGCTCGCCCTGCTCGTTAAATAACTCAAGGCTGGACAGCAGTATTTTATCTCTGGTCTTCATAATCTTATCGGCGCCCGTGGTTTGACAGCTCACATATGGCCTGGCTCGCCATTGGGGCTCGCTTGACTCTCTAGAGTATATACTCTAATAATACTCCCCGATGCAAACTGAGCGTTTTTTCGCCAATACAAAACAGCAGGCCGCTGCCGCGAAGCGATGGCGCCGGGAGGAGTACACCATGGGTGCCAGCGTTGTTCAGCTCACAGAGAGCAAAAAGCACATTCAGCATATTCACCAGGTGTTCGGGGATCAGAAAAAAGCCTTTCACAATAATCCCGCCCCGTCGCTGGCAGAACGTCAGGAAAACCTGAAGCGCCTCAAGCAGGCCCTGCTGGCGTATCAGGATCGCCTGGTGGAGGCCATAGACCGGGATTTCTCCTGTCGTTCCCGGGATGAGTCCCTGATTGCGGAAGTCATGCCTTCTATTCAGGGGATCAACTACACCCTGAAAAACCTTGAAGGCTGGATGAAGCCCTCCCGCCGGCATGTATCCATCTTGTTCCAGCCCGCCAGCAACAAGGTCTGTTATCAGCCCAAAGGCGTTGTGGGCGTGATCGTACCGTGGAACTACCCGCTCTACCTTGCAGTCGGCCCGCTGGTGGCCTCGCTTGCAGCGGGCAACCGTACAATGATCAAAATGTCTGAATTCACGCCCCACACATCTGCGTTATTCCAGGAACTTATCGCCGCAAATTTCCCGGAAGATCTGGTCTCGGTTATCAACGGCGAAGCCGATGTTGCCGCCGATTTTTCCGCCCGGCCATTCGACCATATGCTGTTCACCGGCTCCACTTCTGTTGGCAAACTGGTGATGCGCGCAGCTTCTGAAAACCTGACACCGGTCACCCTGGAACTGGGTGGCAAATCACCCGCAATCATCTCCCCGGACGTTCCCATGGAAGATGTGGCCCAGCGTATTGCTTTTGGCAAAGCATTCAATGCCGGCCAGACCTGCGTGGCACCAGATTACGTACTCTGCCCTGATGACCGTACTCAGGCCTTCGTCGACGAATTCCGTACACAGTTTTCAGAGATGTATCCTTCACTGCGCGACAATAACGACTACACCGCCATTATCAACGAGCGCCAGTACAATCGCCTGCAAGGCTATCTGGAGGATGCCAGAGCCAAGGGCGCCGAGCTGATCGAAATAAACCCGGCACAGGAAAACATGGGCGACGGCACTCACAAGATCCCGGTAACGCTGGTGCTGAAAACCACACCGGACATGAAGCTCATGCAGGATGAGATCTTCGGCCCCATCCTCCCTGTTGTGAGCTATGAAAATCTCGATGAGGCAATACAGTATGTCAATGAGCGCCCGCGTCCACTGGCACTCTACTTTTTCGGCTATGATCGCAACCAGCAGCAGCAAGTGATCAACAGCACCCTTTCAGGGGGCATGTGCATCAACGATTCACTGATGCATGTCGCTCAGGACGATCTGCCTTTCGGCGGAGTAGGCGACTCCGGCATGGGCCACTACCATGGCAAGGAAGGCTTCCTCACCTTCTCGCATCAGCGCGCCATTTTTGCCAAACAGAAGTTCAATAGCGGGAAGTTTGTTTACCCTCCGTACGGGACATCCTTCCACAAAATGGTTTACAGGTTCTTTATTCGCTGAGCACCCTGTACTCTGACCGGGGCTCTCACACGCCCCGCTCGTACAGCACCTACAGAAATAGCTGGAATGCTGATACTCTGGGCGCCTTATAAAAAAGGAGCTGTGCATGTCTAAAGTTATTTACCCGGGCACCTTTGACCCCATCACCAACGGGCATACAGATCTTATCGAGCGTGCCAGCCGGATGTTTGATGAGGTTGTGGTTGCCGTAGCCTATAACTCCAAGAAAAAGCCATTATTTAACGTGGAAGAGCGCTGCGAGCTGGCCCGACAGGCAACTGCTCACATCCCTAATGTCAGTGTGACGGGTTTCAACTACCTGCTTGCCGATTTCGTCCGCGACCAGGGCGCTACCGTTGTTATCCGCGGACTACGAGCAATGTCCGATTTCGAGTATGAGTTCCAGCTTGCGGATATGAATCGCCGCCTGGCGCCAGAACTGGAAAGTGTATTTCTGACACCATCCAACCATCTCTCCTACATTTCCTCCAGCCTGATCAGAGAGATCGCCTCCCTTGGCGGGAATGTGTCCGAGTTCGTTGACCCGGCCGTCGGAGCAGCCCTGAAAGAGAAGTTCCGCGAAGCCTGAAACGCCTGTCAGTAAGCCAAAAAAAGCCCCTGACGGGGCTTTTTTTACTCAAACCACTCTAAAACAGCGGTGGCAGTGGAATTTCCTGGCCGTTAACGCTGATAACCATATCGTTCAGCTTCGCAGCCATTACTAGACGGTCGCCCTCAGGCACCAGAAATCCCTGCTTGATCAGCGGCGCCAACTGCAAACGCACCCCAGGGTACTCATCTGCCAGCACAGCAGGCATGCTCAGATTCATGGTGCCGGTTAACTGTTGCATGACCATCAGCATTTCACCCTTCTGATCATCTGCCTGCTCGGGATGGCTGATCATTACGCTGCCGGTTACCGCGCCTTCAGGCGTATTCAGGGAGATCTCGGGAAACCCCACTGAGAAACCTTCCACGGCCAGATCGCGCATGGCCATACTCACCTGCCCCATGGCCGCCATCTGCCGCTCAAACGACTCACGGCTGCCCGCATCCGATGCAAGCGCCGTGTTCTGAAGCTCTGCAATACTGGTTGTCAGATTACCCCAGCTCGCAACATCCAGATCTTCGAGAACGAACGAAAGTCTGTGCGGCCCATAGGTCTCGTCTTCAAGGCGAACCTTCCCTGCCTCAATCAACAACCGGGAATCCAGCCGCTGCCCGTCATCTTTTGCCTCGGTACTGCTACTCGCCCGCAGTTCCTCGAGGGTTACCGGCGGAGCCGCGGGGGAGGTCAATGCAACAGACGCAACCGAGGTCTCCATGGTTCCTGTCCAGACATCGCCATTCAGTTGAGACATGCTCTGCTCAGCACGGAAGTCATTAACACGGACATTCATATCCGGCCCGGTAAAACTAAACTGTGGCCATACCGCCAGTGCTTCAGCCTTCGACCCGGCATCACTGAGCTCAACCCGGATAACACCACTACTGGTTCTGAGTGTTTCACCGCTTTCAGGGTCGTTGATGACGATAGCAGGCGCCTCCAGCTCAAACACTGCAGTTCCCCAGAGACGGGTTTCCAGCGTCAGCCGGGGCTGCTCCTGAAACCAGCCAGCGCCTTCTGGCGCCCAACCATCTACCGGTTTAAAGTCAATCAGGCTACCAGTGATACCATGAGTCACGTTGGCACGATATTCCACGGGGTGAGTTTCACCGCTTTCAGGGTTAAGCACCGTTACGGCACCATCCAGCTCTGCGCTAAAGAACCCCCGGCGATAATCCTCCGTCTGCATCTGCACAAACTGCTGCGACTGATTCAGCTCCCGGGTAACCTGCTGCCACTGCTGCTCGGTTACATAACCCACTACCCAGGGCATTGCGCCAGCCACAACCAGTACACCGGCGCCAGCAATTATCCATTTTGCTTTCAAAAATTCTCTCCGTCTGAAAATGTCAGGATTTGCCCGTCAGGCGTTCAAGCAACACCAGCTGCGACGCGAAACGTTCTTCTCCTTCGGCCGGCTGGTTTTGAATATAACTTCCATCCGGTTGTAAAACCCATGACTGGCAATTGTCTGCCAGGTAGGTGTCCAGATCTTCACGTACCCTTGCTATCAGTTCCGGATCTTCAATGGGAAAGGCAGTCTCAACCCGGTTCAGCAGGTTGCGCTCCATGCCGTCGGCACTTGAGCAGTAAACATCCGGCTTTCCATTATTACCGAAACAGTAAATGCGGGTATGCTCCAGAAAACGCCCCACAACAGACCGCACCCGAATATTATCGGAAAGCCCCGGCACTCCGGGCTTCAGGCTGCAAATACCACGCACGATCAAGTCAATCTGCACCCCCGCCTGAGAAGCCCGGTAAAGCGCCTTGATCAACTGAATTTCTGTCAGGCCATTGATCTTGATGACAATCCGCCCCTTGCTACCCAGCGCGGTTTCACGCTCTATCAAGCTAAGCAGCCGGGTAAGGAGCGTAAACGGCGCATGAAATAATTTTTTGATTTTCAGCGCCTTACCCATTCCAGTCAGCTGCTGAAACAGTTTATTCACATCGTCGCCGATCGACTCGTCACACGTCAGATAACTGTAATCAGTGTACAGGCGCGCATTCGCAGCATGATAGTTACCAGTCCCCAGGTGTACATAGCGGCGCAAACGACCCTCCTCACGGCGTACAATCAGGATCATTTTGGCGTGGGTCTTATACCCCACAACACCGTACACCACAATAACACCGGCTTCCTGCAACCGGCTTGCCAGCTCAAGGTTCTCGGCCTCACTGAATCGTGCCCGCAGCTCAACAACAGCCGTCACTTCCTTCCCTCGCCGGGCCGCATCTGCCAGCGCCTCAACAACCTCCGAGTTAGCGCCGGTACGGTACAAGGTCTGCCGAATCGCAAGAACTTGTGGATCCTTTGCTGCCTGGCGTAACAGATCAACTACCGGGCTGAAATTCTGGAAGGGGTGGTGCAATAAAATAGGCTGCTTCCGGATAGCATCGAAGATGGTTTCTTTGCTTCGGATCGACCGGGGGATAGAGGGCGAAAAACCAGCGTAAGTCAGATCGGGGCGATCTACCAGACTGGTAACCGCCATCAAACGGGTAAGATTCACCGGGCCGTTTACCTGATATAGATCCCGCGCCCCCAGACCAAACTCCGTCAACAGGAACTGCACCAGTTCCTGCGGACAATTGTCTGCAACTTCCAGCCGCACACCGTCGCCAAACCGGCGACTGAGAAGCTCGCCGCGCAGTGCCGACGCCAGATCTTCCAAATCATCCTCCAACTCCAGATCGGCGTTGCGCGTGAGGCGGAACTGGTAGCAGCCTTTGACTTCCATACCAGGGAAAAGCTCATCGGCATGGGCGTGGATCATGGAAGACAGGAACACCAGGTTCTCCCCGCCGTTACAGATCTCATCCGGCAGGCGTACCAGCCTCGGCAGTGAGCGCGGCGCAGGCACGATGGCCATACCTGTCTCCCGTCCAAAAGCATCCTTGCCGTCCAGCTCAACAATAAAGTTCAGGCTCTTGTTCACCAGACGCGGGAACGGATGTGATGGATCCAGGCCGATAGGGCTGACCACCGGCAGAATTTCATCTTCAAAATAATTACGCACCCACTCTGCCTGCTCCGGCGTCCACTCCCGGCGCCGCACGAAGTGGATGTTCTCTTTCTCCATCTCCGGAATCAGGACGTTGTTCAGAATGTCGTACTGCTCATTGATGTACTCATGGGCAACACGACTGATCTCATTCAGCGCCTGTTCCGGGATCATACCGTCGGCACCAACTGTCTCCCGGCCGTATTTCATCTGCTGACGCAGGCCAGCTACCCGTATTTCAAAAAACTCATCCATGTTACTACTGAAAATACAGCAGAAAATCAGGCGGTTAAACAGAGGATGAGCAGTATCAAGCGCCTGTTTCAGCACCCTGTAATTGAACTGAAGCTGGCTCAGCTCACGATTAAAGTAATTCTCACTGGCATCCAGATTGATTACCTCATCTACCGCTGGAACACTCACCGGAGCCGGAACGCTCTGCTCCCCGCCCGCTTTCAGCTTGCTGGTGATTTCCGTTGTCATAGCCTTTCCGCTCCTGTGTGATTTGCCCCCGGAGACGCTCCCCGGCTGAAGGATGACTGACGCGCTACGGACTCAGCGTTTCTGAGCCCGCATCAGGCGTGCAGCGCGCACCGCAAAATAAGTCAGAATTCCGTCAGCGCCAGCACGGCGCATAGCCATCAGACTTTCCATCATGACTGTGTCACCATCAAGCCAGCCATTCTGCTCCGCTGCCATGTGCATGGCATACTCGCCGCTGACCTGGTAAACAAATGTCGGCACCTGCAACTCGGTTTTCACCCTGTGCACGATATCCAGATAAGGCATACCAGGCTTGATCATCACCATATCCGCGCCCTCTGCCAGATCCATCATCACTTCATGAATCGCTTCATTGCTGTTGGCCGGGTCCATCTGATAGGTAGCCTTGTTACTCTTGCCCAGGTTTGCCGCTGAGCCAACTGCATCCCGGAATGGTCCGTAATAGCCGGATGCGTATTTGGCAGAGTATGCCAGGATGCGGGTATTCACATGCCCCGCAGACTCCAGCGCTTCACGCATGGCAGCAACACGACCATCCATCATATCGGAGGGTGCAACGACATCAGCACCTGCCTCCGCATGAGACAGTGCCTGCTTTACCAGAGCTTCCACAGTAATATCGTTCAACACGTACCCATCGTCGTCGATGATGCCGTCCTGTCCATGGGTGGTGAACGGATCCAGCGCCACATCGGTAATCACGCCCAGCTCAGGACAGGCCTTCTTCAATGCCCTAACGGCCCGCTGCGCCAGCCCTTCAGAATCCCAGGCACCGGAACCAGAAAGATTTTTTCTCTCCGCCGGAACAACGGGAAACAAAGCTATTGCGGGAATACCCAGCTCCACCAGTTCTGCAGCCTGTTCAACCAGAAGATCGATACTGACGCGGTCGACGCCAGGCATGGATGGCACCTGCTCACGCTGCCCCTCACCCTCAAGAACGAAAACCGGATAGATCAAGTTGTCCGGCGTCAGCTGATGTTCCCTCACCAGACGGCGAGAAAAATCACTGGCCCGATTACGACGCAGACGGGTAGCCGGAAAAGCGCGGGGAGTTGATAACGGCACTGAAAACCTCCTGAATGACACTGCAATAAGAGTTGGATCAAAAATCCCGGCGGCATGGCCATTGCGGCGCCGCTTGTCCCATCATACACCTCCGGGGCGGCCGGTTGCAGGCTGCCAACAGACGCGGGTGCGGGCCCACACCCACCAAAAGTTACAGACAGGCAGAATGTAACAACAGCGGCTATGATTACAGGAGGGACAAAGGAAAGCCTGAAAACAGGCCTCATAATAATGGCCGGGGACTGCAACAGCCCCGGCCTGTACAGACAGTGCTCAAAGAGAGCGATTGTTGAAGTCCGTCTCCACCTTGCGAGGGGAGTCCGCGCGGAAAGATGTCGCAACTTCCTGGATTCTGCCGCCCTGGCTCAGAAATGTTTCGATATCCTGTTGCAACTGCTCCCGCACCCGCGCCCGACCTGTGATTGAATGGGCATCGTTACTCTCGTTAACCCAGCTCCCGGATTGCTCCAGGTTGCTTTCGTCGAACTCACTCATGTTTTTCTCCATCAACGAAAACATTATTACAAGTGCTGCGCCCCAGAGTAAGGTACAGCACCTGGCCTCGACCCACCGCTACTGCGGCCTTGTCTAGAGGCCTTTATAATCCGCTTTCCATTACAGCGCTATTTCGCGCCAATACATTTTTTGTGAATTTTTGTAACAAGATACAGGGTGTTGATTTTTATTGATAATATTTACTATCTGAAGATGTGTTGCTTTAATTAAAAGAATGAATAATGATTCATAAATTGGAGAGAGCCGGAATGGCCTACCGTGAAACGGAAAAAATGCGGCATCGCAAAACCGCTGCGCGTCAACAGATTGCCAATTGCACTTTTCAGTGTGTGGCAGAAGGGGGCTTCCGTAATGCGAAAATTACCCGTATTGCGCAGCTTGCAGGTGTGGCTACAGGAACGATTTACAGGCATTTCAAGTCAAAAGAAGACTTGTTTGCGGAAATATTCCGCCAGGCAACACAACGCGAAGTGGACAAAGTAGCGGAAGCTCTGGCGACACCGGGAAATGCTACGACGCGACTGGAAAATGCATTGAGACAGTTTGCCGAACGTGCACTGAAAGCACCTGTGATTGCATGGTCGCTCATTGCCGAGCCGGTAGACCCTAAATTAGAAGAAGAGCGGCTGGCCTACCGGGAAGCCTATGCCACTCTGTTTGAGCAAGCCATTCGTGAAGGCATCGAAGAAGGGTGCATTCCGGATCAGGATGCACGCCAGAGCAGCACCTGTCTGGTAGGCGCCATTGCAGAAAGCTTTGTCGGACCACTGTCACCGAGGCAGGCCGGACAGGTAGCCGCAGGTGAAACCAACAACAACGATTCGCTGGTCAACACCATCATCCGCTTTTGCATACAGGGGTTGACCGGCACCAGGAGGTAGCTATGAATACCCCGCCCCCCATGCACGAAACACCTTCCAAAGATCACGGCGATCGTTACCTGGCGATCACCCATGAAGTCGTCAACCAGCCTCCAGCGCTGGAGAACTACAATTTGTATGACGAGGACGTTGCGCTTCAGGAAGCCGTGAAGCGTGAGGGCGCGACAAATGCGGAAAGCGACCTGAAAACCTTCGGCGCACTTACCGGCAGGGCGGCAACTATCGACCTGGGCTTCCAGGCCAATAACAGCAAGCCAGCGTTCAACACCCACGACCGTTTTGGCCACCGCATCGACCAGGTGGATTTTCACCCTTCGTACCACGAACTGATGAACACCGCCTTCGAGAACGGCCTGCACAGCAGCCCCTGGACAAACCCGGGCAAAGGCGCGCACGTCACCCGCGCGGCAAAGTACTACATGCACTCTCAAGTAGAAGCTGCACACTGCTGCCCGGTCACCATGACCTTCGCCGCCATTCCGTCTATCCGTAAACAACCCGAACTGGCAGCCTTATGGGAGTCCCGCGTACTCGCCAACAGCTACGACCCCCGCAACGTTCCAGATACAGAGAAGAGTTCGGTAACCATCGGCATGGCGATGACCGAAAAGCAGGGCGGCAGCGACGTACGCGCCAACAGCACTATGGCCTACCCCGCAGGAAACAGCGGCCCTGGCCAGGCTTATGAGCTGGTAGGCCACAAGTGGTTTGTCTCCGCCCCTATGTGTGATGCCTTTCTGGTACTGGCTCAGACCTCCGGCGGCCTGTCCTGCTTCCTGATGCCACGCTGGCGCCCGGACGGCAGCAAAAACCCATGGCAGATACAGCGCCTGAAAAATAAAATGGGCAACGTCGCCAACGCCTCCAGCGAAGCAGAACTGCGCGGAGCACTGGCCTGGATGATTGGTGAAGAAGGCCGTGGAGTACCCACTATCATAGAAATGGTAGCCATGACCCGCTTCGACTGCATGATCGGCAGCTCTGCCGGAATGCGTCAGGCTGTGGCTCAGGCCTCACATCATTGCCGCCACCGCAGCGCCTTCGGCAGCCGCCTGAGCGATCAGCCTCTGATGCAAAACGTACTTGCCGACCTGGCTCTGGAAAACGAAGCGGCCCTCGCTTACACCCTGCGAATCGCCCGCTCGCTGGACAACCAGGATCAGGAACACGAGCGCCTGCTGGCCCGGCTTGCTACTCCTGTGGGCAAATACTGGATCTGCAAACGCACACCCAACCACGCCTATGAAGCCATGGAATGCATCGGGGGCAGCGGCGTGATGGAAGACTGCATAATGCCCCGCCTGTTCCGGGAATCTCCGGTCAATGCGATCTGGGAAGGCAGCGGAAACGTCCAGTGTCTGGACACCCTCCGTGCCATCCATAAAGAACCGGAAACCCTGGAGGCGTTCTTCCATGAAGCGTCCGAGGCAAAAGGTGCAGACCGCCGCTTTGACCAGTTCCTTGTGCAATTGAAGAATGACTTCACCGACACCAGCGACCTAGAGTACCGCGCCCGCAACCTGGTAGACAGAATGGCCTTGGCCATGCAGGCCTCCCTGCTCTTGCGTAACGGCGACAAAGCCGTAGCAGACGCCTTCTGCGCCTCCCGACTGGAATCCAACGGCGGCATGAACTACGGCAATCTACCTTCCGGCACCGATGCTGCGGCTATTATCAAGAGGGCTACGCCTGTAGTAGGCTAAACAAAACCTACTAGCAGCTTAGGAGCAAGTGGGGCGCAGCTTCTGAAACTGTGTGCCCCCCTGAATTGTCCGAGAACCGGCGAGGGCAAACTGCCCAAAACTGTGCGGAGCCAAGGATGGCGCCACATGAATGTGCCGCAAGGAGCGTATTTTGGACAGTTTGCCCTCGCCGGTTCCTGCACCCAAATCGGAAGAGCCATGTCTGAAACACTGAGAAAACTACTCAAAGAAGGCAACGCACCTCAACAACATGCCGCGATAACACCCCACGTAGGCGTACTCACCCTACACTTCCAACTCTACGGCTGCGAAGACCTCAAAGCCAAACGCAAAGTCTTCACCCCTCTGCGCGCAACATGGGGCAGAGAACCGGATCTGGCCGTAGCAGAAACCGCTGACCATGAAGCCCTCGATTGCGCAACCTGGACAATAGCGGCCCTTGGCACATCCTCACAGCTGATCACCCAACGTCTGGACCAGATCGAAAAAGCCATCCAGGAAAAAATCGATGCGGCGATACTCGACGTCCACAGGGAACTTATTTAATCACACTGCTCAGGCCGCAGAGTTCAAAGGCAAATCCGACATAGTCTTCGACAGTGAAAGCTTGCAGTAGCTGAGACCAACGACTGGGGGAGCAGTGTCTGCACCCCATATATAACCAAAGACCTCGATGCTGCAGGCTCTTAGTGTCGGCTTTCCTCAATAAAGGTATTGATATACGAAACATGCTTGCCGGCACCAAACAACTTGAGAACTCTTCTGTCGTCACACAAGGATACCGAATCAACCCATACTGCAGTAAACCATTTTCCGGTCATCAGAAATGGTTGGGAACATTCCGAATAACCGTGATTCTGGAAGTTTTCAGCCCACAGCTTATTTGCGACATAAGAACCAAAAAGCGCCCCGAAAAGGCCGACAACAATTAACAACGTTACCGCTCTATTTAACTTTCCACCCACGGATTTTACGAAGCCCTTACCTCGAATCGCAACAATAATCCCACACATACCCAATAGGGCGAGACCTAAATAGGCCATCGGCGCAAGATACAAAGCTGTAATTCCTGTATCTTCCAAGAGAATAGGTACGCCTGCCTGAATAGCTTCAACATAGGCTCTGTGATTGAGCCAAAGGATCCAGATGGACAAGGCTGTCAGACCAATACCTATAACGGATAGAACCACTCCAGTCCACAATGCAACAGGGCGATTGATTGGGGGTCTTGAGTCATTAATCGTAGCCATCACCAACCACCAGAACCAGTGAAACGGCGTATGAAGTCTAGGCCACCGCGCGTGCTGCCGAAATAGTAATTGGCCTCTCTCCGGACCTGATCAATACTTCTTTTATTTTCTTCCATAGCTTTAACCCATGACTCTTTGTGCTGAATCAGAGCATCAGTGAGCTTCTCTGTTAGGCCCAAACTATTGTCCACCCAGTTAAGAACCAAACCAGCGCCAATGGCTACAACTATTCCTGCAAACACCGGAATAACTGCCACCACAGAGAAGCCTAAAGCGGAAAGGGCAGCCGGAACAACACCGGCTGTAAAATAAGCAGCTCCCGCAGTAATAAAGCCTTTCGCAATGTCCGTCGCTATGTGAGCCAGCATCGCCTCCATCGTTTTCAGCTCATCGGTAAAAAGCCACTCCAGAGTTCTCACAGCTGGACTGAGGATCAGTGTCAGCACTGCACCGGATTTTAACGCCCCCTTTGCTGCTGCTTGCCCTATCCCCATTTTGATGACTTTCGGGTTTCCTACGCCATAAACCGGTGCAGTCAGATACCTTCTCAAACCGGCATATCCAGAAAGCACAATGAAGTTTTTTCCCTGGCGCTGAATAACACGATAAGTCCCGAACAAAGCGCCTGAGCGATGCATATCGGCTCCAAGCTTTGCCAGTACAATAGAAGAAGAAACAGTACCTGTGTGGTCGCGGATGGCGCCCAGGGTAAAACCCGTAATCCGCTCGTATTGGGATTCTATTTCTGAATCTGCTTTGCCACCTGCTTTCTGAGCCTTAACCCAGACATCTGTCAATTCACGCGCATTCAAGACGTAAACATCGATTCGATTAGCTGCAAGTTGCTCATTGAGGCTCACACGCAAGTGGCGTTCTTGCGCCAATTCGCGGGCACGATTTATATGGTGAGCTGGATCTGGACACATATACACTCCTTGTATTGGGAACTCCGCGTTCATCCTCGAACGGTAACGTGGAACTGTAAACCAACTATTTTAGAATTCCAACTGGATTCCGCAGGGCTCGAATTGGTCCCCAGACCTGAGATAGCAACGCTTCAGACGATATAGTAACAACTGAATATACATCGCGATTTCAGAGGGCATGCCATCGTGCTGAGGGCGATCCAAGCGCCAAACCCAAGAAATCGACGCGGCCTTACTCGACACCCACAGAGAAATTCTCTGACAAAGCTCTGTGGCACAACATTACAGCAGCCCGTATACTACGCCACCTCAGGGATGCCAGTGAGCCTGAAAGCAACAGGCGACAAGTAACCAATGCCGGGAACCAAAGCCCGGCTGTATCCGTCGGGTATCCGGAACCGACCCTGCGGATGACCACTGACTGTGTGTGGTATCTATGACCGGTAAGAAAAAATCCGCCCAGGCTTCGGTCGAAGCAATGTACCGCGTGTTCACCGTGCCAGAGGCACCGGAGTCCACCCTTAGCCGGATTGACCAAGACATTTCCCGCAATCTTGCAGGCTTCCTGCAGGAGCATATCGTTGCGGTTGAACGGGACCTGGCAGACGTCGAGAAGAATTTCTCAGACTATGCCATCCCGGAAAAGCCCGTGTTTGTCTCCGAACAAGCCCAGTTCCTGCTCGACAAGCTTGTTGCCAACTCCGTTCATACCGCTTCACCAGCCTTTATCGGCCACATGACCTCAGCGCTGCCATACTTCATGTTACCGCTGTCCAAAATCATGATCGCCCTGAACCAGAACCTGGTAAAAACGGAAACTTCCAAAGCGTTTACACCTATGGAACGCCAGGTTCTCGGCATGATTCACAGGCTGGTATATCAGGAAGACGGCGCTTTTTACCGGAAGTGGATGCACGATCCCCGCTACGCCCTCGGCGCCATGTGCTCCGGCGGCACCGTCGCCAACCTGACAGCACTCTGGGTAGCCCGCAACCGCGCCTTCCCCGCTGAAGGCAGCTTCCGCGGCCTGCATCAGGAAGGCCTGTTTCGCGCACTCAAGTACTATGGCTACGAGGGCGCGGCTATCGTGGTCTCACGCCGTGGTCACTATTCTCTGGGAAAGGCTGCCGATGTATTAGGCCTTGGCCGCGAGTCACTTGTAGCTGTAGATACCGACGATAACAACCGGATCCAGACCGATGCCCTGCGCGACAAATGCCTGGAACTGCAAAAACAGAAAATCAAGATCCTGGCGATCTGTGGCGTAGCCGGCACCACCGAAACCGGCAACGTAGACCCCCTGGATGCCATGGCGGATATTGCCCGGGAGTTTGGCGCTCATTTTCACGTGGATGCTGCCTGGGGTGGACCGACACTGTTCTCCAGAACCTATCGCCACCTGCTGCGGGGCATAGAACAGGCGGACTCCGTCACCTTCGACGCCCATAAGCAACTCTATGTCCCCATGGGCGTAGGTCTGGTCGTGTTCAAAGATCCGAGCCTGGCCAGTGCGGTTGAGCATCACGCCCAATACATCATCCGGAAGGGCTCCCGGGATCTGGGCACAACAACGCTGGAGGGCTCCCGCCCCGGCATGTCCATGCTGATTCATTCTGGCCTGAAAATTCTTGCCCGCGAGGGCTACGAGATCCTGATTGACCAGGGCATCGAGAAAGCGGCCACTTTCGCTGACATGATTGACGCTCAACCAGACTTTGAACTGGTTACCCGGCCCGAACTGAACATTCTTACCTACCGCTACTGTCCGGATGACGTGCAGCAGGCTCTCGCGTTGGCGAATCCGCTCCAGGCAGAAAAACTCAATGCCTGCCTGAACAGCGTTACCAAGTTTATCCAGAAAACCCAGCGCGAGCGGGGTAAGGCATTTGTTTCAAGAACCCGACTGGAACCCGACTGCTACTACAACTTCCCGTGTATTGTTTTCCGGGTTGTGCTGGCAAACCCGCTCACGACACCAAAAATCCTGGCAGACATTCTGGAAGAACAGCGTGAACTTTCAGGAGAAGAGGGGATTCAGGACGAGATCAAAATACTGCACCAGATGGCAGACGCTGTGCTCAAGCAGGATCGGAAGCAGGCCTGACGGGAATATAACTCCCAAGATCCGGAGAGCGGGGCGGGGCCGGTTTCGGAAACCGTGCGGAGCCATGGATGGCGGAGCCGAGCGTACAGGGAAGTATTCACAGCGTGTTTCTGAAATCGGCCCCGCCTCGCTCACTCCATCGAGCACTTAACTCAGTAAAGTGCCTCTTCGTCGTCCAGCACTTCGTGAATAATATCCAGGAACATGCGATCCGCTTCGCTCCACTTTTCCGGAATACGGATAGTTGTGTTCGCGCTGATCTCCCGGGCAATCAGTTCATCAGACCCCGCTTCTTTGCGATACTTGCGCGCAATATCTACAGACTTGACAGCTATCGTCGGATCGCTCAGTACTTTCTTGATGAACACCCGCAGTTCATCAATCACCCTGGCCTGACGGCTTTCAACCGGTGTACTCATACCTCACCCTCCGGACAAATGAATTTTCTGGGAGCATTCAGCTCCCGCAACTTATGCACAGTATGACCAAACCCGCGAGCTACAGCCAGTCAGTGCGTTAAATCAAAAGCCCGCGCAAAGTGAAGAACAGAATAGCAGCCATAACGGCTGACGCAGGCACGGTTATAATCCAGGCTGCGGCTATGCGCGCCAATTGCGAACGCTTGACCATTTCTTCTTTATAGATCTTCTTCAGGCGTTTGCGGTCTGCCTTGGACAGAGGCACATGCTTCTTTTTCTTTGCACGTTTCAGGAGATTTTCCATTTCCTCAACGGAGGCATTACGAAAATCATCAAGAAATGGCTTGAGGCGTGCCTGATCGACCTCGTCGCGCTCCTCCATGATCTTGTGTAACTGAGTAGCATAATTGGATTTCAGGTATTCACGCAGGAAACCCACGCCGAAAACACCGCCAATCGCAATGTGTGTAGAGCTCACCGGCAAGCCTAGCTGCGAGGCAAGGATAACCGTCAATGCAGCCGAAAGGGCTATACAGAATGCACGGGTTTTATCCAGCTCGGTAATCTCACTACCCACGGTTCTGATCAGGCGCGGACCAAACAGCATAAGCCCTACTGTCAGGCCCAGGGCACCCACCATCATAACCCACAGAGGAATACTCGAAGACGTGGCGACCCCACCATTGGACAATGCGTCGTTAATCGCTGCAAGCGGGCCAATGGCATTTGCTACATCATTTGCACCGTGGGCAAAGCTCAGCAGGGCGGCGGCGAAGATCAGCGGCCAGGTAAACAGAACATTCACTCCACTGGCACTGTTTTCCATCGTGGCTGCACGACGGGCGGTCATGGTCCGCACGATCACAAATACAATCACTGCAGCAACCAGGCCCACCAGAGAGGCTGTCAGAAAATCAACCTTGATGATCTTTTTTACGCCCTTGACCATCAGGTAAGTTCCGAACGCCCAGGCCATTATGGCTACCAGCCAGGGTACAAAAGTACGGGCGGCGGGCACTACATCTTTCCGGTAGAGCACCGTTTTTTTGATAATGAACAGCAACAGAGCCGCCAAGGCACCACCCAGTACCGGGGAGATAACCCAACTCGCGGCAATCTTGCCCATAACTGCCCAGTCGGCAATACCCCAGCCACCCGCGGCAATGCCGGCACCAAGCACCCCTCCTACAATGGAGTGCGTGGTGGATACCGGCGCGCCCATCCAGGTTGCAAGGTTTAACCAGAGAGCTCCCGCCAGCAATGCAGCTGTCATCAACCAGACAAAAGTGTGTCCGTCTTTCAGATTTGTCGGATCAATAATGCCACCCTTGATGGTCGACACTACATCACCACCGGCAATCAACGCACCGGCCGACTCGAAAACACCAGCCAGAAGAACAGCAGCACCCAGCGACAGAGCCCCGGAGCCGACCGCCGGGCCAACATTGTTCGCAACGTCATTGGCACCTATATTAATAGCCATATAGCCACCGATAACCGCGGCCGCCATCAATAATGCATTGTTGGGAAGACCAGAACTAAAGGAACCTACAACCAGCCAGACGCCCAACAAAAAAAACAGGCTGAACCCGACTCGATATCGTTCCGTAGAGCTGCTGGTAAGAAGAGTTTCCAGGAATCCTCTTGCACGGGCCATAGCTGAAAAGGTCTCATTTAGTCTGAATGGAGAGCGAACCGATGTGTTGCGCGCAACTATAGAATTTTTGACTTTAAATTGAAACAAATGTGCAACACCGCGACTCGATCACACAACAAATATGTAACGGATGCGTACAGACCCTTGACTGAGACATAATAGGTACAAGCGCAAGAATGCTGCGCAAGCGCGCCAGATATTCAGACAGAGCTACTATGACCAGAGATACATCCTCGGGCTACCAAGCCGCCCGGGAACGAGAAGATGCCCAGATTTCACGGATGTTGACCTGGCTGACCCTTGCCGCTGTCGTATTTCTTGTTGGAATTGCCTTCAAAGCCTGGCACTCCGGTCACAGCACCCATGCTTTGGTTCTGATGGCATTTACCCTTCCCCTTCTAGCAAATCTGCACTGGTTTGCACGCACCGGGAATCATGACAGGCAAAAACTCGGGCTGATCGTCATATCCAGCGCCCTGTTTACCTACCTGATCGCCTCCGGAGGTGAAAGTAATACCGGGCCTCTATGGTTCTATGTATTCCCTCCTCTGCTGTTTTTCATGACCAACCTGAAAACCGGTACGATGATCCTGCTGCTGGTTAGCCTGGTGGCAGTTATTGTATTTCAGTTTCCGAACCTGCCCTTTGTACAGGCAGAGTATGGCAGCGACTTCAAGCTCCGCTTTTTTGCGGCACTGACTTTTGAGTCGATCCTTTGCTTTGTCCTGGAGGCGAGCAGGCTCAAGGCCCGCAATGAACTTCTTGAACTGGCCCGGGCCCACGAACGTACTGCCAAGACCGATGAACTGACCGGTCTTTCAAATCGCCGGGATATGCTGAACCGGTTGTCGGAGGAGTTTTCACGATACCAGCGCTCCGGACACCATTTCTCCATTACCCTGATCGATCTTGATCTCTTCAAGAACATCAACGATCAATATGGACACGACGCAGGCGATGCGGCTCTGGTACAGTTCGCTGACCTTGTGCAATCCATGATCCGCCAGACCGACATTGCAGCCCGCTGGGGTGGTGAAGAGTTTCTGCTGCTACTACCGGACACCTCGCTGATTCCGGCGCTCACTTTGGCAGAGCGCTTGCGCAGTAAAGTGGCTCAAAGCACCTTTGACTTCAATGGACAGGATTTACCCATAACCATGAGTGCGGGCGTCTGCTCCATCGCTCAGGCCAACTCCATTGACAACCTGCTCCGGCAAGCGGACTTGCAGCTATACAGCGCCAAGAAAGCAGGCCGTAACCGGATCGCACCCCGGGTTCGTAGTCAGAACACAGAGTCTCGGACCGAACCGGGCGCTTGAGGCCAATTGCTCCTGCCGCTATGATCCTGCGCAATCAGCAACCAGCCTTTGCAACGAACAGGTATGATCATGGCAGATATTCGAATTCTGGTAGGCAGCGTCTACGGGGGCGCATTAATGACCGCAAGAGCCATCAAAACGGCACTGGATGCTGATGGTCACTCGGTATCCGTTCTGGAAAACCCGACCCTTGACGATATAACATCAAACACATCCGCACTGTTGGTGTGCACATCAACAACTGGCCAGGGTGAGATCCCCGGTAATCTGCTGCCCTTTTATCTGGCTCTGCGTGAGCAATTGCCGCAGCAGCCAGGCAGGCCTTTTGGCATAATCGTTCTTGGAGACAGCTCCTACGGGGATACTTTTTGTGGTGCAGGAGAGCTGATGGAAGAAGCGCTTTATGAAACCGCCGCCCGCAAGGTTGGCGAAACCCTGCGCATCGATGCATCAGAAACCCTGGAGCCTGAAGATGAGGCATTGCCCTGGGTGCGCGAATGGGCATCTGCTCTATAAACCCGAGCGTAATTTCAATACCGTTTTTACCGCTAATAATTGCAATAAAGACAATTCAGGCAAATATGACGATTAACGGTGATTTGTGAAAAAACGACCTTCGTCCAGGGCGCTGACAGCCCTGATACTGCTCATATCTCTGGCTTTCAGCTGCCAGAGTGCAGAGACGTTTCGTTTTCCCGACGTAGAGCTTTTGCGGCAGTCGCCCGATGTACAGCTATCTGCACTGGAGGCTGCGGCCGCTGAAGGCTGGCAACCACTGGAAACCAACAGCCCGAACCTTGGCTATACCCTCGACACCGCATGGCTCCGATTCGACATACCCGCTGACCGCCAGATTGATTTGCTGGAGATAGCCTTCCCCCACCTTGACTACATCGCATTTTACATTGTCAAAAACGGAAAGCTCACCGAAACAATCATTACCGGCGACCTGAACCCGTTTGCCCAGCGCCCTGTTCTCAACCGCCATTTTTTATTCCCGTTCAGCCCCGAAGCCAGCAGTGGTGGTCAGATTCTTCTGGAGATCCGCACCGGAGGTACCTTGCGGATTCCGATGGCGCTCTGGAACACCCAGGCCTTCTTTGAACACGCCTCCATTGAAGAACAGCTCCACGCCGTTTACTACGGCATATTGATCAGCATTATCTTGTTTAATCTTTTTGTTTTTTTCGCGTTACGAGAAAAAGTCTATCTTTTTTACGTACTCTCAACACTGAGTTACCTGTTGCTCATCGGTAACCTGAACGGCACTACATTCCAATTGATCTGGCCGGAAAGTCCCGCATTGCACAGCCATACCACACTGACTGCAATCCCTCTTGCCATAATATTCACTCTGCTGTTTGCAAGAGCCTTTCTCAACCTTATAAAAAACGGGCCAACCCTCAATCGCATCATGCTTGGCTTCGTTTTCCTGAATCTGGCAACAGTGCTCGCAGGCAGCTTTGCTGAATACAGCACCGCCATCCGGCTCACGGTCGCCACAGCCCTTCTGAGCACCGTACTGCTCACTGTAATCGGCCCCCTGCAATGGATGCGTGGAAAACCTCAGGCTGGCTACTACACAATTGCCTGGGGGGCGCTCTCTCTTGGCGGCGCAGTTACAGGCGCGAGCACATATGGCCTGCTTCCCACCAACTTCATCACAACTTACAGCATGCAAATCGGTTCTGTGATCGAAGCGACACTCATTGCTCTGGCCCTGGCAGCAAGACTGTACCAGGAGCGTGAGGACAAGGTAGAAGCCCGTGAGGCAGAGCTTTCAGCCATGGCGGCAAAGCGTTCAGCAGAACTCAAGCTGATTGAAAATGCCCTGCACAACCCTCTTACAGGATTACCCAACCGCACCAGTTTTGAGATGCAGGTGAGCGACCTCCTTCGCCAGTCCCCCGACAAGCGACACGGTATTATTGTCATCCACCTGAACAACCTGCAGTCAGTAACAAAAACACTGGGCCACCAGAACAGCGACCGGATCCTGGAACTGGCGGCACGAAGGCTGAATGCCATTACACGCGACCTGCCCGGTATTATTTCCCTTGGACAGCACAACGGGCGCAAGTTTTTCGTGGCCTCGCTCGACTCAGCGACCTTTGCCTGTGTCGTCGATGCATGCGTTGCGGAAAGCGCGCGCTTATCTGCTGCACGTGCAGTGGAGGCTGTCCGTAGTCCTATTGATTATCTTGGCATGCAGGTTCCGCTGAATGCGCAGCTCGGCGTTGCCATCTCGCCTGCCCATGGCAACGATGCCATTTCACTGATACGCAGAGCCGTCATCGCAGAGGGCTCAGACCGGGCCCGGGAACTCGGAATCGCTTATTACAAAAGCTCTCGTGATTCCTACAGTGCTGGACGGCTTACAATGATCTCGGAGTTGCAGCACGCGCTCGAAAACGAAGAGCTGGAACTCTATCTACAGCCGAAGCTCAACCTCCGGACGGGCCGGATTGATAGCCTGGAAGCACTCATACGCTGGCCCGGGCGGGAGCCGTGTGTTCCTGCAGATGAAATAATCATGCTGGCTGAACAGTCCGGGGTGATCAAGCCACTGACCCGCTGGGTACTGAAGCAGTCTCTGCAGATCCGCACCCGGCTTTCGGAGCAGGGGCATCATCTCGATATTTCGGTAAACATTTCACCCTACAACCTCCGGGAACAGGATTTCCCGTTGTTTGTAGACCGACTTATGAGTGCACATCCACAGCACGCTGGGTCCATTGTCTTTGAAGTTACTGAAACATCAATGATGCAGGATCCTGCCAACGCTCTGAAAGCACTTAACTCACTGGTAAGTGCCGGTATTCCGGTTTCAATTGATGACTTTGGCTCGGGTTACTCATCGCTTTCCTACATCAAGCAACTGCCCGCCCGCGAAATCAAGATCGACCGGTCGCTCATAACCGATCTGGCGACCCGGGAGGAAGACAGGGTTATTGTCCAGACCACCATAGATATGTGCCACGCTCTCGGCTACCGGGTAGTGGCTGAGGGCGTAGAGGACGATGCAACTTCAAGCCTGCTGAAGGGGATGGAGTGCGATATAATTCAGGGCTACCTGCTGAGCCGGCCTCTGCCGCTGGAACAATTACTCAGCCTGCTCACAGAGAGGCTCAATGCAGCCTCTGAACAGCACTCGCCCGGATAACCTTCGCGCTATCAGCGCTGGCGAATTAGCGCTTCCTGTGCCGTTGAGGCCACCAATACGCCCTTCTGATTGAAAAAGTTGCCACGATTAAAGCCACGACCAAAAGAAGCGCTGGGGCTGTCTTTGTCGTACAGCAACCAATCTTCCATCCGGAAATCCCTATGGAACCAGATAGCGTGATCAAGACTTGCGATCTGTAGCCCCTTATTCATGAAGGACACACCATGGGGGTTGAGGGACGTCCCCAGAAATGAAAAGTCTGACGCATAGGTAAGCAGACAACGGTGCAGAACCGGGTCATCCGGCAACGGACCAACAGCACGAATCCAGCTCTGCTTGTGCGGCGGGCGTTTTTCCGGCTGAAGCGGGTTCACCGGATCCACAGGCCGGATTTCGATTGGGCGGTCACGGGTCATAATCTCCCGCATCTTCTCTGGCACCTGCGGCGCCATTATCTTGCCCCACTCCTGTTCTGAACGAAGGGTTTCAGGGTCTGGCGCATCAGGCATCGCGATCTGATGCTCGAACCCCTCTTCTTCAGCGTGAAACGACATGGAGCCGGTCAGAATTTCCTTGCCATCCTGACGGGCAATGACACGGCGAACCGCAAAACTCCTGCCATCACGCACCCGCTGAACCTCATAATCGATAGGCATATGCTGGTTGCCCGGGCGCAGGAAATAGGCGTGCATGGAATGGCAGAGGCGCCCTTCAACGGTATGACTGGCAGCCATCAGCGCCTGCCCCAGAACCTGCCCTCCAAACACATGAGGAAACCCGAGGTCCTGGCTGTCGCCGCGATAGTGATCCTCTCCAGTCGGGGAGAGATACAGCAACTCCACCAGTTTTTTTGTAATTTCAAGCATGCCTGCTCCTGTTGATTCGTTAGCATACGACGGGGTTTCTACCCCAAGCGGGGTATTTTCGCAACGTGAAGTGCCTGCGAGAGCAGCTTACTCATGAATGAATCGGCGGTACGACCTTGGACAAAGCCTGTTTCTCCAGCGCAAAGCGGCCGGTTACCGCAAAGCCCAGCACATCGCCTTCCGCGTTTTTGAACAGGGCTTTTACACTGGTGCCGTCCATCTCGGCTTCCCAGTTGCCTTCAACATCTGATGGCGGCGGGCAGACTGCAGCCGGGCAGCAAGGTGTCTTGATCATCACCGGCATGGTGCCATAGCTCACTTCTGTGCGCTCACCTGTGAGGGTTTTTGCCAGTGCACGGGCGCAGGCCATCAGAGGCAGTACGTAAAGCAGTACATGGCCGTCCACTTCCGCGCAATCGCCCAGTGCATAGACATCCGGAGCCGAGGTTTCCAGAGCCCGGTTCACTGTGACTCCACGGCCTGTGTCGATTCCGGCAGCCTGCGCCAATGCCGTGCGGGGCCGTAGCCCCACAGCCGAAATCACCAGATCCGCCTGCAATTGATCACCATTGGCCAGAAACAGGGTTACACCCGTTTCTGCCGTCTCAATCCGCTCAACCACGGTTTTCAGATGAAAGCGCACGCCCAGTGATTCGAGCTCTGCCTGAACTGCACCGGCAGCGGACGGCGGCAACAAACTCGGCATAACAGCATCGGAAGGTGCAATCACTTCCACCTCATAGCCACCATTACGCAAATCGTTCGCAAATTCACAACCAATAAGTCCTGCACCCATAATAGCCACACGACTATCCGGGGTCAGCGCTTTACGGAAAGCACGATAATCTGCAAGATCATTGATCGGGAATATACGCTCCTGGCCATTACCCGGTATCGTCAGACGAACAACCCCCGCTCCCCAGGCAAGCACCAGTTTGCTGTATAACAGGCTCTCATCACCCAGTAAAACCCGGTGACCTTCCGTGTCTATACCTGTCACCGTCGTAAAGGTCCGGAGCTCCAGGCCAAGTTGCTCTGCCATAGCTTCAGTAGCAGCCTGGGCCAATCCGTCGGCATCCTTGCCTTTGGTAAAACCGGTGGACAGCATTGGCTTGGAGTAGCTGACACCATCATCAGCAGTCACCATCACAACCGGGATTTCCTTATCCTGCTTACGAATTTCCCGGGCCAGAGAATATCCCGCCAAACCGGTTCCGATAATAACTATGGGGGCCTGCTCTGTCATAACTATACTCCGCTCGGGTTCAGCCGATCTCAATCATTTCAAAATCTTCTTTGCCTACGCCACAATCGGGGCAGACCCAGTCTTCGGGCACATCATCCCACACTGTACCCGGCTCAATGCCATCTTCGGGCCAGCCTTCCGCTTCATCATAAACCAGACCACACACCACGCATTGCCACTTCTTCATATACAATCTCTCCACCACACGCCTGTGGCTGCTACGGTAATTATCGAACAATATGCTTTAAACAAGTGCTTTTGTTACTCCGGCAAACCACAAAATCCACCTTACAGAATAATTTTCAAGCCTCGCCACGCCATAATACCCGGAGCATCCGGATTGACCAATTCCGGTACAGGCGTATCCACCTGGCTTTTTCTGTCAATTGTCGGGGCTACCCCCCCTCCCCTCCACAGCCCCTCTCCGGTATAATCGCCGGTTTTACGACAGGACCGACCGTTATGACCGATACCGTCGCCGAAATGAACCAGGTTATGGCTGAAGCAGATTGCCTGGTTGGTGAGCAACAGGTACAGGCTGCTATTCGTGCTCTGGCCGACGACATTAGCGGCCGCCTCAAAGACAGCAACCCTCTGCTGTTTTGTGTAATGAACGGCGGGCTGATCTTTACCGGCCAACTACTGCCTCAGCTCAGGTTTCCGGTTCAGGCGGAATACCTTCATGCAACGCGCTACCGCCAGGAAACCACAGGCGGCATTCTTGAGTGGAAGCTTCAGCCTGAAGCTGACATGAAAGATCGCATTGTACTGATCATTGACGACATCCTTGATGAAGGCACAACCCTGTGCGCCATCGCTGACTACTGCCAGGCCCATGGCGCGAAGCAGGTTCTGACAGCGGTACTGGTGGACAAACAGCATGACCGCAAGGCCCGCCCGGGCCTGAAAGCAGATTTCACCGGACTGGATGTTGAAGACCGATTCCTCTTCGGTTACGGCATGGACTACAAAGGCTACTGGCGTAACGCTCCCGGAATCTATGCCGTCAAAGGTCTCTGACATCGGTGTCGGCGCAGACAACACCAATCTGGTCATTCCGCCAACAGATTGGTACCAGTCCCTCGCCGCAGCCGGGCTCCGCAATCCGGATGTCTATGGCCCGGCCCGGCAATGGCTGCAGGTAAAGGGCTCCTTTACCCGGGCTCTGCATAAGCAGTGCGTAAGCTCGTTTCACGTGGAAGTTCAGGCGGAAGGCTTTGCTGCACCGACGCTTGAAGAGGCCCGGCGCCTCAGAATCCCTCTGCGCCAAAAGGCATGGATCCGCGAAGTACGTCTGTGTGGAGACGGGAAGCCCTGGGTTCTCGCGCGCACGGTTATTCCCCTTGCCTGCCTGTCAGGTGCAGACCGGCGCCTTATTCACCTTGGCAACAAACCGCTGGGTGCCTATCTGTTCAGTTGCCGTGAATGGCAACGCGGGCCAATTGAGACCGGCCTCTGCAACCGCCTGAATCTCCGCTCATCACCACCCCGGACACCTGAAATTGCACGTCGCTCCCTGTTCAGCAACAAAAAGAGCGCCCTGCTGGTGGGCGAATACCTGCTACCGGTTCTTTACGACTCGAATTGACAAGCCACAGCAATACACCCTGGCTTTCACCCGTGCCCATGCACTGGCTATAATCTTTATACTTTGATTTTTCAGACACTCTTTTTTTCAAAACACCCCAAACGGATATATCCATGTTGCCTGATGTTGTGCCAGAACACATACGGAGTCGCCTTGCCGACTACGCACAGTTGCTGCGTATCAACCGCCCTATTGGCTCGCTGCTCCTGCTCTGGCCCACATACTGGGCTCTGTGGCTTGCGGGGGAAGGCAACCCGGACATCGGCAACATCCTTGTCTTTACTCTGGGTGTATTTTTCATGCGCGCCGCCGGCTGCGCCATCAACGATTTTGCCGACCGGGACTGGGATAAACACGTCAAGCGCACCAAAGACCGGCCACTGACAACCGGCAGAATAAAGCCCCGGGAGGCGGTCGCACTTTTTGGTGGGCTGTGTGTTATCTCGTTTTTGATGGTGGTGCTGTTTACCAACACCCTCACGCTCTATCTGTCCTTTGCCGGAGCCGCACTGGCTTTTATCTACCCGTTCACCAAGCGCTACACCCACATGCCCCAACTGTTTCTTGGTGCCGCCTTTTCCTGGGCTATCCCCATGGCATGGGCCGCCCAGACCGGCGAGCTCAGTCAGATCACCTGGCTACTCTTTACCGCCAACGTTCTCTGGACAGTTGCCTACGATACGTTTTATGCCATGGTCGATCGTGATGACGACATCAAAGTAGGCATCAAATCCACCGCCATCCTCTTCGGCGATGCCGACCGTACCATCATCAGCGTGCTCCAAACCATGGTGATATTCATACTCATCATCGTTGGGCACCGCAGCGAGCTGGGCACCTTTTACTACCTGGGGCTGCTGGCCATGGCCTGCCTGTTCATCTACCAGCAGTTTCTGGCCAAAGATCGCGACCGCGATGGCTGCTTCAAGGCCTTTCTGAATAACAACTGGGCAGGTTTTGCTGTGTTTGCAGGCCTGGCTATCGACCTCTTTCTCTCCTGACAAGGCCGCTTTGCGGAGCCGGCGCCAGAATGGGCTAACCTTGTCACATATTTGTAACACTGGGACGTTGTAATAGGTCAGCAACAAATCAAGGTCTGAAACAGGTTATAGATTATGTCTGGAAAAACCGTCCTGATCGTCGACGATGAACCCGCGATCCGCGAAATGATCGCAGTCGCACTGGAAATGGCCGATTACGATTGCATGGAAGCCGCAGATGCCCGTGAAGCCCATGCCCTGATTATTGACAGGCAGCCGGATATTATTTTACTGGACTGGATGCTTCCGGGCAGCAGCGGCATAGAGCTCGCAAGGCGCCTGAAAAAAGAAGAGAGCACAGCAAACATCCCCATTATCATGCTGACCGCCAAAGTTGAGGAAGACAACAAAATCCGCGGCCTGGAAGTCGGCGCTGACGATTACATCACCAAACCCTTCAGCCCCAGAGAACTGGTCGCACGGCTGAAAGCAGTGCTCCGCCGGGCAACACCTCCTGGTATCGACAGCCCCATCGAAGTTGACGGACTGACACTGGACCCCTCAAGCCACCGTGTCACTGCAAACAATAGCTCGCTTAACATCGGGCCTACAGAGTATCGTTTACTGCAATTTTTCATGACGCATCAGGAACGGGTGTATACACGCTCCCAGCTTCTGGACCAGGTGTGGGGTGGCAATGTTTACGTTGAAGAGCGAACCGTTGATGTGCACATCCGGCGGCTGCGCAAGGCTTTGGGTGAACACCACGACTATCTTATCCAGACAGTCAGAGGCGCCGGTTACCGCTTCTCTATCCAGCCTGCCTGATTAGGCCGGTATAAATCACAAAAGCAATACAGGGCAGCCGTTCATGCAGCATAACTGGTCGCGCCATTTGCGCTACACGCTTGCCAGTCTCGCAGGCACTACCCTTGCCGGTTTGTATCTTGGATATCCGCTTTACGGGCTGATCTCAGGCCTCGGAGCCTATATGCTCTGGAATCTTTATCAGATTCATCGCCTCGCACAATGGCTGGCGGCCCCGAACGATACAACCGAAGCCCCCCAAAGCGTCGGCATCTGGGGCGTTCTTTTTGAAAAACTGCATAAACTCAACCAGAATCACCTGCAAACCCTCGACCGGCTGAGAGCACGAATAGATCGCATACAGGAATCCACCAATGCCATGCGCGACGGGGTCATTATGACCAACGCACGCGGTACCATGGAATGGTGGAACGGCTCGGCGGAGTATCTGCTGGGGTTCCGTCGTAACACGGATCAGGGGCAGTACATCTTTAACCTCATTCGTACACCTGCCTTCAGATCCTACTTCGACGCCAAGGACTACCGCGAGCCCCTTGAAATCCATTCACCCTCCAGGCCCCATATTCACCTGCAGGTCCAGATCAGCCTGTTCGGAAATGATGATCGTCTGATTGTAGCCAAGGATGTTACACGCCTGCACCAGCTTGAGCAGATGCGCAGGGATTTCGTCAGCAACGTCTCCCACGAAATGCGGACGCCACTTACAGTGATCAGCGGTTATCTGGAAACACTGGCGGACAACGCTGGCGATCTCCCTGCCAAATGGCAGCGGGCAATCAACACCATGGGCACCCAGTCCTCGCGCATGGAGGCACTGATTACTGATCTCATTCTGCTCTCCAGGATTGAAACCAGCGAACACACAGAGAGCAATACACCGACCAACATAGACAGTCTTGTCCGGCAAATATGCCAGGATGCCCGGACACTCAGTGGCGAGAAGCAACATGAGATTACTTTTGAAGCGTCCGGAGCACACTTCCTGAAAGGCGATGAATACCAGTTGCGCAGCGCCTTCTCCAACCTGATATTCAATGCCGTCAAATACACGCCAGCCAGGGGGAGGATATGCGTCTTCTGGTCCACCAACAGTGAAGGCGGACATCTTTCGGTAAAAGATTCCGGCGCCGGCATCGATGAAATCCATATCCCCCGACTAACCGAGCGTTTTTACCGCGCCGACCCCAGCCGGCATAAAGACACCGGCGGTACGGGCCTGGGACTGGCCATCGTCAAACACGCACTTATCAACCATGATGGCAGCCTGGAAATACGCAGCCAGCTTGGCAAAGGCAGCGAATTTATCTGCCATTTCCCGGCGGAGCGGCTGATGGAGGGCCCGGCAAAGTAACATACTCCCGGGTGCAGTCAGGAAGATAATAAGAACTCAGCGCTTCCCTGCCCGAAAGCGCGCTATAAAACGGGACAGGTCTTCAAGCTTCTTCGGATCTTCATCTACAAAACGGACAGTGATACTCACAAAATCGGTATCCCGGCGCTTATCTACCGCCTGCAGCTGATGTACGTAGCCATTCAGCCTCGCCATCTGGCCCTCGCCGGTTTCTATATCGACAACAGCCTGATCCAAAATGCCCGGAAAGGCCTGGTCCCGCCGTGCAATAACCCTCACCTCCGTCAGGTTAATGTCTTTTACCGCCGATTTCAGGCTACTCTCTGCAAAGCGGATCGAGGCCAGACTCATGCTGCTGCTTTTGGCCACCGCCGGTTTCGGAGTTTCCGGAGACAAAAGTACCGAGGACGCAGAGGCTGTAGGGGTTGGCGCCGGAGTTTCACGTTTTTGCGTAAGCAGAGCAGCTGATTCTTTGAACGCATCAGCCGGGCCAGCCATGGATTTTCCACTCTGGCCCATGGCAGTTGCCAGAGTCTGCCCCATTACCTTGATGATTTTTTTGCTCAGGCCTTCCGGACTGAAAGGCTTGCCAAGGTATTCAGAAACGCCTTCCTTCACAGCCTCAATAACATGATCTTTATCACCACGACTGGTAATCATGATGAATGGAGTCTTCTCATACTGAGGTTGCTGGCGCATCCACTGTAGCAATTCAAGACCGGACATTTCCGGCATTTCCCAGTCACACAGAATCAGGTCAAACGTCGCACGGGACATAAGTGACTGGGCCCTGCGGCCATTCTGGGCATCAGTGGTTTCAATAACCGGAAACCGCTGGCGTATTGTCCGCTTGACCAGGTCTCTTACAAAACTGGCGTCATCAACCACCAGCGCTTTCAGCGTTGCCATGCATCTAACTCTCGTAAATGTATCGCCCAACTATAGAACAAAGACCCACGGGGGAAACCTGAAAACTACAAAAAACCACAAACTTCAAACACGAAATCAGGCAGAAACAACACTTCCAAAGACCTCTGGGCCGACAGGTTAAAGAACTGTCATTCCTGGCGGAACCGTAAAGTGTTTCCCCGGAATGAAAACGCGCTACCATGGAGCCTGAATCGTCCACACCGTTTACCCTGACCGAGGTTTCACGTGCTGATCAAGCTTGCAAGGATTCTGACCAACCGGCATATGGCATGCCATCTTTCTGTAGCTGCTCTTCTGGCTACGTCCGCACTGCCTGCCCTGGCAGAAAGTGACGGCATCCCTGAAACACCCGACGGGTTTGAAGAGTGCAAGCTACAGCTGCAGGAAAAGGCCATTGCGGCCGGAGTCAGCGCCAAAACGGCCCAGGAAGTAATGACAGGGGTCAAACATTTAGACCGTGTCATCGAACTGGACCGCAAGCAACCCGAGTTCACCACTACATTTGCAGATTATCTCAATCGCCGGGTGAACGACTACCGGGTGACGAAGGGGCGTGAACTGATCAAAGAGCACAGTGAGTTACTGGCACGAGTCACCGAAGCAACCGGCGTACCTGCAGCCTATCTTGTCTCCTTCTGGGGGCTGGAAACAAACTTTGGCAGCTACTTCGGAAAAATGTCAGTACCAGATTCACTGACGACGCTGGCCTGCGACGCACGCCGCAGCTCTTTTTTCACCGAGCAACTGATCGCTGCGCTGCGCATCATTGATGAAGGTGCTATCCCGGCAGACCAGATGGAAGGTTCCTGGGCAGGAGCCATGGGCCACGTACAGTTCATGCCCACGGTGTTTCTCAAGCACGCGGTAGACGCCGACGGCGATGGGCGTCGTGACCTCTGGCACAGCCTGCCAGATGCCATGATGTCTGCCGGGCGCTTTCTTCAGTCCATGAACTGGGATGGCGATTACCGCTGGGGCCGGGAAGTGCAGTTGCCTGAGAATTTTGACTACTCTCTGGCCGATGGCCGGAGACTTGCACTGAGCAAGTGGCGTGAATTAGGCATTACCGATGCCTTTGGAAAGCCCCTCTCCCGGGAAGATATCAATGCCGCACTGGTTGTTCCGGCCGGACATCGCGGTCCGGCCTTTCTGGCATACCACAACTTCAAGGTGATTATGGGCTGGAACCGTTCGGAGTTTTACGCCATAGCCGTAGGCCATCTGGCCGACCGCATCGCAGGCGCCGGAATACTCCAGAACCCACCACCGACAGATACTCCGGCACTGTCACGTGACACCATCATGGCGCTCCAGTCTGCCCTCAACGAGCGCGGATACGACGCAGGCAAACCCGACGGTATCCTAGGGCCGGCAACCCGCTCTGCTATCCGGAAGTACCAACATGACTCAGGCCTGATCGCCGATGGCTACCCTGGACAGGAGCTCTTTGACGGGCTTGAGATAAGCGCAGGCTAATACTGTCAGCTTTATTTACAGGCAAAAAAAAGAGCATTCATAACCCACTGTTATAAAAGACGTTTTATAGTTGGCATGAAACTAGCTTAATGGTAGTAACTTACGACATAAATGAATTATGTCATCTCATCATTAAGGTCAGGAGTAATGCCATGAAGATGTTGGCGAAAGGATCCTTCGGTGCGCTGCTGCTGACAGCCGCCATGAGTGTAGCCGCGTTTCCGGTTGACGTAACGTCGATTGACGGCACATTTGAAAACACACTGAATACTATCGGTGGCAGCGTTAATGGTGACGGCACCAATCACATCAAATGGGGTCGCGGCAAAAAAAGCAGCTATAAATTCACTGGTACAAGCTCGCTGCCTATTCAGGTCGTTGACAATTCGAATTTCAGCCTGGGCACGTTGACCCACAAAAATTACCAGGTCGCTGGCCCGGTGCTGACATCGACCGACCTTGCAATAACGCTTGGTTTTTCCGGCTTTGGTGACACAGGCACCGCAGCAGGTACATTTGTATTTTCACACAACGAAACAGTGGACAACGCCATATACCGGGAATGCTTTTTAGTTTGGTGCTGGAATAAAAACGATGGCCCGGTAGACGACATCATTGCCCAAACCGGTGCATCGGTCACAAGCTCCAGCTTTATTCTCGGGGGTTTCGAGTACTCTCTGGAACTCCTTGGCCTGACCGCCGACGGCAGCACGCCCGAAAGCACTAAACGTGATTACGAACTGTATGCCAGACTTAACGCAACAGCCCTCCCCGTCCCCGAGCCCGGCACCCTGGCGCTGCTCGGCTTGGGGCTCGCTGGCCTTGGCATGGCTCGTCGCCGCAAAGCCTGACTGGCTGGCGCGTTAGCCGGCAAGTTTGCCTGCGCCTGAAGTAAAAAGCTGTACCAGGCCGACACCCCGCGCTGCAATCCAGCCCGGGGTGTCGGCCTTTTAAACTACCGACTTTCTCAATTCCCGCTTTCCGTGATTTGCCCCCCCGATCCGCGCATAATACCCACCACCACTTTCCAACACTTACACGGGACTCATGGACTCAATCACTCGAGCAACTCCTTGCACATCAAAATCCGGCATGGAGTACATATAACTATGCGTCTTGACCAGTTTATCGCCACAAGCTCACTACTTTCTCGCAAGGAGGCCAGGCGAGCTATTCACGCTGGCCGAGTCACGGTGAACGGTGAGATCTGGAAAGATACCGGCAAACACGTTCCAGCAGGAGCCCAGGTTTTACTGGAAGGAGAACAACTGACACTGCAGGGCGAACGCTACCTGATGCTCAATAAGCCTTCAGGCGTGGTCAGCGCAACCCGCGACAGCGAGCACCCGACTGCACTGGATCTTTTGCCGGCAGAACTGACCCGCGATCTTCACATAGCCGGTCGGCTGGACGCCGACACCACTGGCCTGCTTTTGCTGACAACCGACGGCCAATGGTCTCACCGGATCACCTCACCCAAAGTGAACTGCCCGAAAACCTACCGGGCAAGCCTGAGCACAGCCCTTTCAGAGTCGGCTATTGAGACCCTCAGAGCAGGTGTAATGCTTCGTAACGATCCGGTGCCCACAAAGCCCGCGCAGGTGAATATTCTGGAACCGGATCTTATTGAGCTAACCATATCAGAAGGGCGCTACCACCAGGTCAAACGCATGCTGGCAGCAGTAGGCAACCACGTGGAAACCCTGCACAGGCAAAGTATCGGCGACATTATTCTCGACCCGGCACTGGAGCCCGGCGCCTACCGGGAACTGACGGAGCAAGAAATCGCGTCAGCAGGCTGAACTGAAGGTGCTTCAGGTGCGTTCGAAGCGCTGGGCCTTCAGGTTTTTCCGCACCGCGCCAGCCTCGAACACCTCCCCGTTCATGGCGATATAAACTCCGGGCGGCAAAAGTTGCACCGCCGCCCAGGCAAAACCCATGTTGAAGACTGCATCGCTACGACGCATCCGGGCAGGCTGCATCGCTCCTGTAAGAACAATGGTCTTGTCACTAAGGGACGACAACTCTCTGGCAGTTTCAGCCATGGTATCAGTACCGTGGGTAATCAGAATCCGGCTGCACTCACAGGCCCCAACGGCATCGAGAACCCGCCTACGGTCTTCACCGGTCATCTCCAGGCTATCTTTTCGCATTAACCCCTTCAGGCTGTAGCCCTTGTGGATATTGGATTCTGCCAACAGCTCCGGAACCAGAGACTCACCGATTTCAAACTCGCTGTTAGCATCAAAATACACTTTGTCGATGGTGCCGCCCGTAGTAAATATCCGGATCATGACATTCCCGCCCTGCTTGGTTTTATGCACACCCCTGAGCGTGCACTTTAATCCAGAGCGGCCCGGGTGCTATGAGCCGCAGAGTTATAGGCCGCATTCTTTTGCTGCGCGTATTGCCGCGCTGCTTCCGCCACCTGCCCTTTCGCGCCGGAATCCAGCCAGCGCTTGATACGCCCGGCATCGCCCATCGGGGAGCGGGTACCAAGGGAGTCGAGAAACACAGTGACTACCTGCCGGCCATTCATATCGGAAACCATCACCAGACAGCGACCGGCCTCCGAAAGATAGCCGGTTTTACTAAACCCCACGCCCCAGTTTTCGCGGTGCACCAAGGGGTTGGTATTACCAAAGGACAAACTGTAACCGGGCTTGCGGAACTGGCCACGAAAATAACCGGTTGTGGAGTACTCCCGTATCTCCGGATACTTTGACGCCGCATTAACAAGCCTCACCAGATCCCCGGCAGTTGAGAGATTCTCCGCCGAGAGCCCCGTCGGATCTACAAACCGCGTGCCCGTCATACCAAGGGCTTTTGCCTTGGCATTCATGGCTTCGATAAATGCATCAAAACCACCCGGATGACTTCGGGCAAGGGTATAGGCAGCAAAGTTTTCTGACGACATCAGCGCAATGCGCAGTACATCGGCGCGCCGCATCTCCGAGCCAGTCCTGATGCGGCTGTATGCATTGGCCGCAGCAGGCGTATGGCGCTTTCGAAATACCAGCCATTCGTCCAGAGGAGCCTGGGATTCAAGCACCACCAGTGCTGTCATCACCTTGGTAATGGAGGCAATAGGGACAGAGCGATCGGCGTTTTTTCCGAATACCAGATCATTACTACCCGCCAGGGCTACCGCCGCATTAACGGATGCCAGGTTCGGCCCCTGAATGTCCGCATCAACGTTGCCGGAACCTTTCTGGCCCGCATGAACTGCTACCGGCAAGCTGAAAATCAGCAACAACACCAGACCCGCTATGCTCTTTCTATACATCTATCACACTCTTATTGAACGCTGTCTTAATGGCTTCAGGGCAAATCAGCAACTACGCAAACTCTTAGCCGGACGCATCCAGCTCAATACAGTTGCAACCGCATTATTAGCAACAGTAATTGTATAGCCATCGTCGACCAGAGCAATGGGGCTGCCGTGGCGGTCAGAAACCGGTCTGACTGACCTGCATCAAACGGCATTCCATCGATGAGCCTTACAATCGCTTAAAATAATTGAGTCGTGGAGACACCTCATGCCATCAACTGTTTGTCCCGAGTACGAACGCTGGCGCCAGGGCTATGGTGTTGTCCAGCATACTGAGACCACCTGCGATCATGTACAGGTTCTGGCCTCCCGTCTTGTTGCCGCCGGCCATCAGCCTGATACTGCAACGGTTTACAGCAAGCTGGCAGACCTGGACAGGCTTACAAGCGCTGGCCTGTGGCTGGTCGTACACATGACCTATGCAAATCGCGTTGATATCTCTGGTGCCCCGCTAGCTGCCCGGGATTTTAAGGTCAGCCCTGAAGGCCATACCGGGGGGGCGCTGAATATGGTGCCCGCTTACGCGGCGTATATGGCTTTCAATAATCTGACCGCACATACCAGAAGCTGGCTCATGGGCCAGGGACATTGCGTGGCCGCCATCGACGCCCTGAACGTGCTGACAGGCAACCTGCACCCGGAACAACACGAACGCTACACCGGAACAGACGGGCTGTCACGGATGGTTGCGGATTTTTACAGCTACCAGCAAAAGGCGGATGGCAGCATGGCCGCTCCCCTGGGCAGCCACGTTAACCCATACACTGCTGGCGGTATTATTGAGGGCGGTTATCTGGGCTTTGCAGAGCTTCAGTATGCCCACATGCCGCTTCCCGGCGAGTCGCTGGTGGCATTTCTTTCAGATGGCGCAGCAGAAGAGCAGCGAGGCAGTGACTGGATTCCACGCTGGTGGAGGGCCGCAGACTGCGGCCTGGTGTCACCCGTGATGATCGCCAACGGCCGCCGCATTGAACAAAGGACCGAACTGGGCACCCGCGAAGGGCTGGAACGATTCGAGGCACACCTTGCAGCCCGCGGGTTTGATCCATTCCGGTTTGATGGCCGCGACCCGGCCGCATTTGTCTGCGCTCTGGCGGAAATGGAGCGTTCACTTCAATACAGGGGCGACCAGGCGCTCAAAGGTGAGCTGAAGTACCCGGTTCGTATCCCCTATGGCATTGCAGAAACCGTTAAAGGTTTCGGTTTCTTCGGCGCCGGCCTTAACTCCGCCCACAATCTGCCACTACCGGGAAACCCACGAGTGGATATTCCCGCCCGGGAGCTGTTTCAGGAGCACGCATCCCGCCTGTGGGTCGCACCAGACGAGCTTGCCAGAAGCGTACTGAACCTGAAGGAACACGAACTGCAATCTCGCCCGAAGGAACGTGACCACTCACTGGCACGAAGAAACCCGCCAGACCTGGTTATCCCAGCCATTCCCCCACGCCACGACCAGGTTTCGCCGATGCTGGCAGTGGACAACTTCTTTCGTTGTCTGGTTGCGCAAAACCCGGACCTGCGAGTTCGTGTTGGCAATCCCGACGAGCTTGCCAGCAATCGCCTGACTGGCGTTCTGGAAGACCTGAAGCACAGGGTCAATGACCCCGAGAATGCACTTGAGTCAGTAAACGGCAACATCATCACTGCACTCAACGAAGAGGCCGTCGTTTCTGCCTGTCTGGCAAACAAGGCCGGGATCAACCTGGTAGCCAGTTATGAAGCCTTCTGCGTGAAAATGCTCGGCGCCATCCGACAGGAACTTATTTTCGCCCGTCATCAGAAAGCCCTCGGCCGCCCTGCCCGCTGGCTGGGCCTGCCAGTTATTGCCACATCCCACACCTGGGAAAATGGCAAGAACGAACAATCCCACCAGGACACCACTTTCTGTGAAGCCATGCTGGGCGAAATGGGAGACGGGTCCCGGGTTATCTTCCCCGCTGACTACAACAGCACCCTGTCGGTACTCCCCTCGGTCTTTAAAGGGCGGGGGGAAATCAGTTGTATGGTAATTCCGAAGCGGGAACGCCCCTGCGTTTTCGATGTCAACGAAGCCCAAGCACTTGCCCGACACGGCGCCCTGGTCGTTGACGAAGATACATCCGGGGGAGAACCCATATTGCTGATCGCCAACGGCGCCTACCAGCTGTCAGAGGCCATCCGCGCCTGTCTGCGCCTGCGGGAGACAGGCACCTCATTCCGGCTGGTCTATATGCAGGAACCGGGGCGCTTCCGGGAGCCAAGGGATACTCTGGAAGAAAAAAGCTGTATGTCGGAACTTGAGCGCGAACGGTTACTGCCAAACCGGCTACATCGACGGGTAGCGCTGACTCACATGCGGCCGGAAGTATTTCGGGGGCACCTGCACCCGCTCTTCCCGGATCCGGAGCACAGCAGAGTTCTGGGTTATATCAACCGCGGCGGTACGCTGAATGAAGCGGGCATGCTGTTTGCAAACCAGTGTTCCTGGGGCCACGCTCTCGCTGCCTGCGCCAGTGTTCTGGACAGGCCCCCCGGCGAGTGGTTATCCAGTGCGGAGCTGGCAGCTGTGGAAGGCCGCGGTGACCCGACTCTGATTACCCGAGCCTTGTCCTGACGGTCTTTAGCCAATTAGGTGGGGAGTTGGAACAGAGATAAGCAGACGCCCGGCTAGCCGGGCGTCTTGAGACTCGATGTTTACGGCAGGCGGGGGTCTGTTTCCGCAACCCAGGGGTTGGTTTTCCGGCTGTCACGGAATGCCAGCAGGCTTTCGACACCAGAAAAATCCACAAGATCGCGGAAATCCAGCCAGTCGACCAGGCAATAGAGACACATGGCGGGGTAATTCCACTGCTCAAACTGCCCATCTTCAACCTGCGCCGCAAGTGTGCGCATGGTGGTCATAATACGCTCACGCTGAAGATCAAAAAACAATACACCCGGCGTGTCGACATCAAGCCCGGAGCGCTTCGCCAGCAACAGGGTAACAGCGGAGTCGTTAGCACCATCAATCAGGGTAAGCTGGTTCTGCTGATCCCAGGTAAGAGGATCCCTGCCTTGCTTGGCACTGATATAACGGGAAATAATCCGTGAGTCGTAGATCTCCTGACCATCGCTTTCCAGCACGGGTATTTTCAGGGCCGGATTGTTACGCCTGATTTCGTCACGGTCTGCGCCGTATATATCGAGGTTAACGAAGTCATAATGCTCTTCGTCCAACAGGATGCGGATTCGCCTTACGTAGGGCGAGGTAGTTGATCCAATCAGCTTCATAAACTCTCCGGTTGTATAACCCAAGTAATACTCTGTGTCTGGCTGAAATGTACCACATTGACGCCCCGGAGCAGGAAAAAAACAGAACTTTTACAACGAAAAAAGGCAGCCGAAGCTGCCTTTTTGGCGGTTACTACTCTATCCGAGTGGGATTAGAGAGGAGTAACGTTTTCCGCCTGAGGACCTTTCTGGCCCTGGGTAACGGTGAACTCAACTTGCTGGCCTTCTGCCAGAGTTTTGAAACCGCTGCCCTGAATAGCGCTGTAGTGAACAAAAACGTCCGGGCCGCCTTCACGAGTGATAAAGCCAAAGCCTTTTGCTTCGTTGAAGAACTTAACAGTACCGGTAGTAGTAGACATACTTAAACTTCCTGAAATCAATCATATTATCTGCTGCCATTCACTGAATGTGCATGGTCAGCGTTTTACGGAAATACAGAACTCGCGGAATCAAAAACAGGACGGTCACTACTAACTGCGGAGTACGTCTTATTCATGAAATGCTTTACTGATTCTTTCCTTCAACAAACACTCTACTCCTCAAGCACCGGCTTGCCAAGCAGATTTAAAAAAATTGTGTAGGTAATATCATCCATCAACCTTTTACCAGAGTAAAAGTGTGAATGCCCACTGCAGTCATCAGAACAGAACCAACCACATGAACGAGAATCCCGGTAATGGCCATGGCCCACTTGCCGTCCTGGATCGCTGCAAACATCTCCAGAGAAAACGTCGAAAAGGTTGTAAGCGCGCCACACAGCCCGGTGATGGCAAACAGGCGCCACTCCGGCGCCAGTGTGCTGCCATGACTAAAGTAGCCAATCAGGAAACCAATCAGCCACCCCCCACTGAGATTGGCTGCCAGGGTGCCAAATGGAATCACGTGGTAGCTGGCGTTCAGCCATAACCCCAACATCCAGCGCAGGTTGGCACCGATAACGGCACCAACACTAACGGCAAGGAACGATAGCCACATGGCGATCTGTCATCCTGTTACGCGGGGTTGTGGTCAATCACGGTTTCCTTGTTACGGGCAAATTCATCAAAAGGGAAATCATCCACGGTGAGCATCTCAAGCACCACCGCTTCATACCCGCGCATGAACTCCGCTTCTTCCTTAGTATAGATGCCCGCTTCCAACGCCGCTTCAAAGCGCTCCTCCGGATGCAGCGCTGTCATTGGCAGCTCACCTTTGGCGTATGCCCTGGTCGCTTTGCGGTACAGCTGCTCAGCCTTGTCGTAGTCCTTGAGCAAGTCGTTATAACGCGCCACCGGATTTTCCACCTTGCCTTCACCTTCTGTGGTCCAGGTACTGGCCAGCAGCTTGTGACGGATAGGCGTATCGGTCGAGATAAAGCGTGCAAGCTTGCGCGCCAGGTCGTCATGAGGACTGCCCCAGCTTCGGCCCAGGGGCAGTGTCACTGCACGCAGAACCAGAGCTACCGCCCTGTTGGGAAGGTTCTGGAGAAATGCATCCAGAGCCTCTTCAGTACGGTGCAGCAACAAACCAAGGCTGTACTGCATGATTTCCTTTTCACCTTCAACCGGCTGTGTTTCATGCCAGTTTTTGAGCACCATGGACGCCAGGTACAGGTTGGACAGCATATCCCCGAGGCGGGCAGAAATAAGCTCTCGCATTTTCAGCTCGCTGCCAAGCGTGGTCATGGCCGCATCCGAGCACAAACCAAAGGCTGCACTGAAGCGCGCAACAGCCTGGGCATACTTGCGGCTCGCACTGTCAAACGGAACGTCGGCCCGGCCGATACTCAGTGCCTGGGTAAAGGCGCGCGCCGCGTTGCCGAAAATCAGGCCCGCATGGCCGAAGAAAGCATCGTCAAACGCATTGATATCGTCGTTATCCTTGGCCGCCAGTTCTTTGAGTACATAAGGATGACAACGGATAGCTCCCTGACCGAATATCATCAGGCTGCGGGTCATGATGTTCGCACCCTCAACCGTGATCGATACCGCCGAGCCGCTGTAGCCAATCCCCAGATAGTTGCGGGGCCCAAGGGTCACCGTCTTGCCACCATGAACATCCATGGCATCAGTGAGTATTTCACGCTGCATTTCGGTCAGGTGATACTTGAGGATAGCTGACGGAACGGCCGGCTTTTCACCCTTGTCGATCATGTTCGCAGTGTGATTGACTGCCGACTGCGCAATGTACGTTTTGGCTGCAATACGGGCCAGAGGTTCCTGCACGCCTTCCATGTCTGCCACCGGCGTATTGAACTGCCGGCGAATGCGGGTGAATCCACCGGCCGTGCCCACTGCATAAGCTGCAGAACCTGCGGCACCAGAGGGCAGAGTGATACAGCGGCCGACAGAAAGACACTCAACCAGCATACGCCAGCCCTGTCCTGCCATCTCCAGACCACCAATAATGTAGTCCAGAGGGATAAATACATCCTTGCCAACGATCGGGCCATTAAGAAACGGGCTCCCAATGGGGCAGTGACGACGGCCGATTTCCATACCCTTGGTATCGCGGGGTATCAGAGCACAGGTAATGCCATAGTCTTTTGTCTCGCCAAGCAGGCCGTCCGGGTCAAACATCCGGAATGCCAGACCAACAACGGTTGCTATGGGCGCAAGCGTAATCCAGCGCTTTTCAAAATCAAGCCTGATTCCAACAACTTCCTTACCATCTATCTCCCGCTTGCACACGATACCGGCATCCGGCAATGAGGTGGCGTCCGAGCCGGCACGGGGGCCAGTAAGACCAAAACAGGGAATTTCCCGGCCATCGGCCAGGCGAGGCAAATAATGGCTCTTCTGCTCATCCGTACCGTACTTGACCAGCAACTCACCAGGCCCAAGGGAGTTGGGCACACCTACAGACACCATTAGCATTTCGTTGGCAGCAATCTTCTGCAGAACCGCAGTCTGGGCTTTAGCCGAGAAGCCCAGGCCGCCATATTCTTTGGGAATAATCATCCCGAAGAACTTCTCTTTTTTGAGGTAATCCCAAAGCTCTTTCGGAAGATCGGCGCGTTCAACGGCGATATCCCAGGCATCACACATAGAGACAGCCTGAACACACTGGTTATCCACAAAGGCCTGCTCTTCCTCGCTCAGCCCCGTATGGCGGTTGATCAGCAGGTTGTGCCAGTCAGGCTGACCAGTGAACAGCTCACCATCCCAGCCTACTGTACCGGCTTCAAGTGCAACTTTTTCGGTGTCGGAGACCTTAGGCGCGACTTTTTTGAACATGGCAAAAACCCGCGGTGTGAGCCAGCTCTGGCGCAAGGCAGGCAGCCCGGCCACAGCCGTAGCCGCAGCACCGGCAAAAAGAAGCAGAGCCAGCCATCCTGATGCAAAGATCACAGACAGAATGCCAGCCACAACCATCACACCAATGGCCGGCCTGGCACCGGACTCCCGCCGCATGACAACCAACAGGCCCGCCAATGCCACCAGAAACAGAATAAAAGTCATCATAATAAGTTCTCTCCGCTATCCATGGATAAGACTGCAAATTATTACGTCAACGGTATCGCATCAGATGAATACTGGCCAGCAAGCACCGCAGCATCCAAGGATTAGCCGTCTCTCTCCAGACTTCCTCAGGCTGTGACGATAACCCGTATACCTTCCAAAGCCAGACTGGCATGTCCTATAGCCTCACGGGCAGCGCCAAGCTGATTCCGGAAGTAATCGATTTCTTCCTCGCGAATGGCCGGATTCACTTTTTGCAAAGCCTCCAGCCGGCGGATCTCAGGTTCAAAATTTGCCGCCACCTGCTCCAGCGCTTTTTGCCTCATCGGCTCCAGGTGTGGTGCGGACAAACGTTCAACGTGATCCACCATAGCTTCAACCTGAGGACGGATCTGCGGCACGATCGCCTGAGCAGTTCGCCGCCGGATGTTTGAACAAAGATCATTCAGGCGATCATGGGGCAGCGCCGCCGAAAGCTCTTTACCGTTGACATCTACCAGCAGCCGCAAGGGCGAGACCGGCAGATACCGGGTCAGCTGCAAGGCTTCTGGGGCGGGGCAATGCACTGTGAACAAGGCCTCCATGAGCAAAGTACCCGGCGGCAGCGCCTTGACGGACAAGCTGGCCAGCGCCGCCTTGCCCAGACCGGAACTGGTTACCGAGTCCATTACGCCCGTTACCATCGGATGCTCCCAGCTCATGAACGCAATGTCTTCGCGCTCCAGTGCATGCTGGCGATCCCAGGTTACGGTTACACCGTCTTCCGGCAGCTCCGCTACATGGCCGGCCTGATATTGCTCGCCAGGGCGCAGAATGTCGGCATATTCAGAGTGATCCTCAACCTCCACCCCAAGAATGTCGAAAGCTTCCATCATGTAGTCGCGCACCTGAACAGAACCTTCTTCCTCTTCGATACCGGCGATCAGCACATCGGCTATATCGCTGCGACAGGAATTGAGCTCAATCAACGCATCGCGGCCATTCTGCAGCAAGGCTTTCAGGCGGGTCGTTTCGGCGGCAGAGGCTTCAACCAGGTTATCCAGCAAGCCGGTATCGCCGGCAACAGCAGATTCCCACTGTTCTCCGACTTTTTTCTGTACAGCCACACCAACAGCGCAGCTTTCAGCGAATGCGTTCAGCCCTTCGTGGAACCAGCGGTACTGAACCTCCTGCGAGGTGTTCAGAAGATAGGGAATATGAATATCGATCGATTCAGTCTGGCCAATACGGTCGAGACGCCCGATACGCTGCTCAAGCAGGTCCGGGTTGGCGGGCAGATCAAACAGCACCAGATGGTGAGCAAACTGGAAATTGCGCCCCTCACTGCCAATTTCAGAACAGATAAGCGCCTGAGCACCCTGTTCATTATCAGCAAAGTAGGCCGCAGCGCGGTCACGCTCGATAAGACTTAAATGCTCATGGAATGCAGCGCTGCGAATGCCGGCACGAAGCTGGAGGTAATTTTCAAGTGCCATGGCGGTTTCGGCCATGGCACAGATAACCACGACTTTAGCGGGGCGAAGTCCCGCCAGCTTTTTCTCCAGCCAGGCAACCCTCGGATCATCCGCCAGCCACTGCTCTTCAGGCACAAGCTGCTCTGGCGCCAACCCCGTCAAACCGAACCCCTGGCTCTCGTACATGGCAGGACATTCCAGCGCAACGGCATTAACGCGGCGCTCGGGAAAGCCTTGTATCGCTGCACGGGTGTTACGGAACAACACCCGCCCTGTACCATGACGGTCAAGCAGTGCGTCAATAACAGCCTGGCGCGGCGAATTCCCCTCTAACAGCTGCTCCAGTTCATCGCCTAACCAGGCCTCCAGAGCCCTCCTGTCTTCTTCGTGAATCCCGGAACTCTCATCCTGCAAACGCCGGACTACGCTGTTAATCGTTTCGTACTGCTGCTCTTCTTCCTGAAACGCCTTCAAGTCGTGAAAGCGGGCCGGGTCGAGCAGACGCAGACGGGCAAAATGACTGGCCACGCCCACCTGCTCCGGCGTTGCTGTCAGCAATAGCAGACCTTCACTGGCCGCCGAAAGCTCCTCCACAATCTGGTATTCAGGGCTGACACTCTCGGGACTCCAGGCCAGGTGATGAGCCTCATCCACAATCATCAGATCCCATCCAGCGCTCAGGGCATGCTTTCTGGCCTTTTTGCTACTAACAAGAAAATCAAGGCTGCACAGCACCAACTGGTCACTTTCAAAGGGGTTAACAGAAGATTCGTCCCCGAAAATATGATTAACCAGCGCGTCCACTTCATCTTCGCTTTCTGCCAGGGCGTCGTAGCGACTCTGATCTACGATGGAGAATCGCAGGTTAAACCGCCTCAGCATTTCCACAAGCCACTGATGAATCAGCGAATCGGGCACCACGATCAGGGCGCGCCTGGCTCTGCCAGTCTGCAACTGGTAATGCAGTACAAGGCCCGCTTCAATGGTCTTCCCAAGGCCAACCTCATCCGCCAGAAGCACCCGTGGCGCATGGCGCTTCGCGACTTCGTGGGCAATGTAAATCTGGTGCTGCAAGTGCTGTGTACGCGCACCAATCAAGCCCCGGGCAGGGGAGGCACGCAAGCGGTCCAGATGCTGAACGGTGAGATCGG